>Ga0209291_1001729_pt1 | contig 18898 bp, 19 predicted proteins | sample GOMGulsemesocosm_FD_184633 | JGI IMG/M metagenome (GOLD analysis project Ga0209291, IMG submission 184633) | Methane-oxidizing microbial communities from mesocosms in the Gulf of Mexico - GOM9B Gulf of Mexico (SPAdes) (version 2) | ecosystem: Environmental > Aquatic > Marine > Cold seeps...
TTCTTTTAAAGTAGATGAGGTTAATAAATCAATAGTAACAGTTAATCCAATTTTTTCTAATTCACGCTGAATATATTCACACAAATCTACATAATTACTATTAGTAGCAATAGTGATTTGGGGTTCGGAAATCCCAGTTATTGCTTTAAACTTATTGACTAATTTTTTAGCTTTTTCTGGCTGATAAGTAAACCCTTTTAAATGATTGAAACTCGGTAACCCTTTAGGGATAAAACCGCTTTCAGCAGGAGTTCCAATTCCATTTCGCAAATATTTAATCATGGTTTGGCGATCAAATCCGTAATTAATGGCTTTTCTAATTAAAGCAGATTGGATTTCAGATTGTTTTGTCTCCATATAAAATCCTAAGTATTCCGTATTTAAATAATCTCCAGTAACCATGTTAACAGCATTGGTGTACTTGCCGCGTAATTTTCCAGTTGGGGTTAAGAGTTCATCTTTATAGGAGGGATCTAATCCTGAGATGAAATCGATATTCCCTTGAGAAAATTGTAAAAATTCACTTTGTTTATCAGTTAAAAAACTAATCGCTACCGCTTCAAGATAAGGAAGTTTGTTTCCTTTAGTATCTTGTTCGTGATAATTCTCGTTTTTTCGTAATACTAATTTAATATTTTCTTCCCATCGTTTAAACTTAAAAGGACCAGTTCCAATGGGGTTAGCTCTAAAGTCATTTCCGTAATATGTAACTATTTCTTTCGGTAATACTGAACAGTATTTAGTAGTTAAAACCCCTAAAAAAGCTGGGAATGGTTGTTTTAATTGAATGATAAATGTAGAATCGTTTACAGCTTTATAAAAAGACACTTGTTGCAAAGTATTACTTCCAGGTGAAGCGGTTTTCTCATCAGTTAATCGATCAAAAGAATATTTAAAATCAAAGGCAGTAACGCTTCTTTTGTTATTTATAAACAATTCGTGTTCATGAAAAAACACATTGTTTCTGATTTTAAAAGTATATGTTTTAGCATCTTTGGAAATTGTCCAGCTTTTCGCAATGTCAGGTTGAATATTTAAACTATCATCCAGTTGAACTAACCCGTTAAATAATTGATTACATGCCCAAATAGCAGAGTTGTCTTTAGCAAAAGCGGGGTCTAGTGAGTTGATGTTTTTATATTCGTTGTATCTAAATACTAAATGATCTCTGCCAGATATAGTCTTAGATTTACAAGCGATAAGCAATGTGAGAATCACAGAAGCTATAAGTTTGTATTGAAGGAGTTGTACTGTTTTCAAATTGGTTTATTAGTTGTATTTTTGCATCCGCTATTTAAATGGTAGCTAAGTAGTTCAAATATAAGTAAGATAATAAATGCAAGAAAGAAAAAAAGTAGCTTTTTATACTTTAGGCTGTAAATTGAATTTTTCTGAAACTTCAACTATAGCAAGAGACTTCTCTAAAGAAGTTTTTGATCGAGTAGATTTTTCAGAAGCAGCAGATATTTATGTGATTAATACTTGTTCGGTAACGGAAAATGCTGATAAGCGTTTTAAAAGTATTGTAAAGCAAACTCAAAAACTAAATTCTGATGCATTTGTTGCTGCAGTTGGATGCTATGCACAATTAAAACCAGAGGAATTAGCTGCAGTTGATGGAGTTGATTTGGTTCTTGGTGCAACTGAAAAGTTTAAAATAACCAGTTATATAAATGACTTGTCTAAAAATGACATGAGTGAAGTTCATTCTTGTGAAATTGAAGATGCCGATTTTTATGTAGGGAGTTATTCAATAGGTGATAGAACAAGAGCTTTTTTAAAAGTGCAGGACGGGTGCGATTATAAATGTACTTATTGTACAATTCCATTAGCAAGAGGAATTTCTCGTAGCGATACCTTACAGAATGTATTGGATAATGCTGTTGAAATATCTTCCAAAGGAATAAAGGAGATTGTGTTAACAGGGGTTAATATTGGTGATTACGGAAAAGGAGAGTTTGGTAATAAAAAGCATGAGCACACTTTTTATGAATTAGTTGAAAAATTAGATGAAGTTGAAGGAATACATCGGATAAGAATATCATCGATTGAACCTAATTTATTAAAAGATAAAACCATTCAGTTTGTAGCAAATTCTAAAAGCTTTGTGCCACATTTTCATATTCCATTGCAAAGCGGAAGTGATAAGTTGTTGAAAAAAATGAAGCGCCGTTATTTAAAACAAACTTATACAAGTAGAGTAGAGGTAATTAAAAAACATATGCCAGATGCTTGTATTGGTGTTGATGTAATTGTTGGTTTTCCTGGAGAAACAGAGGAATTGTTTTTGGAAACGTATGATTACTTGGCAAATTTGGATATTTCATATTTACATGTATTTACCTATTCGGAGAGATCAAATACTGAAGCCGTTGATTTTGATGGTGTAGTACCTATAAATGTACGTAAAAAGCGCAGTAAGCTATTACGTGGTTTATCAGCAAAAATGCGAGGAGTTTTTTATGAAAAACAACTAGGTACTGAGCGTATTGTGTTATTTGAAGATGAAAATAAAGAAGGGTACATCAATGGCTTTACAGAAAACTATGTAAAAGTAAAAGCGCCTTGGAATCCTGAATTAGCAAATACATTACATAAAGTTAAGTTAACTGATATTGACGAAGATGGACTAGTTAGATTTGAGTTTGTGGAAAATTAATAACATAATTATATTGCTATATTTAGCAATGAAAAATGAATTTGTACTAAAACTAACGTTTTTTTATGCTGAAAAGGTTTGAGCATTGGTTAGTTAATTTCCTAAAAACCTAAAATAAATTTATAACAACGTACTTCTACAACCAACTATTTTTAATATTATTAAAATAATTTTGGGAAATAGATTAAAAAGGATAATGTTACTCAAAAATAAAACCCTAAAAGGGAGTTATATCTTTATGCCTACGGGAAGTAAATTTCTGTATTGTTTGTTTTTTCTCATAAAACTAACTATTGGTGTACAAGTAGGTACGACACTTAAATTTCGTTCCTCTATATTTTCAAAAACATGTTTGATAAAGGTGTTTTGAAAATCACTTTCAGTAATTTCATCTGGAACTTTTATTTTTGTTAAGAATATTTTTCGTTCTTGTAAAGAGTATTCAATTGTAGCTAAATGGTCATCAACAATCATTTCAAATTGTCTTAAAAAATCGTTGTCCTTCAATGTCAATTCCATAATCATAGGTATAGGTTTTTTTAAGGTTGATAGGGTTGGGTGTGTTTTTTTTAAGAAACAGACTTTAAATATACGGAAATCAGTCGAATTTAACAAAGAATAATGGGTTTAACTCTATGGGATTCATTAAATTAAAAGTTTTTTGAGCCTAGTTAAGCTTTATTGATTAAATTTATAGCATTAAAACGATACACATGCAAGACTATAAAACTCATGTATATTTTGTTCCTGGAATGGCAGCAAATGCGAAAATATTTGAGTATATAAAATTACCTGAATCAAATTTTGAGGTTCATTATTTAGAATGGATTATTCCTCTAGAAAAAGAAAGTTTAGAAGCTTACGCTTTACGAATGATAAAAAAAGTAACTCATGAAAATCCAATATTACTAGGAGTGTCTTTTGGGGGGATTTTAGTACAGGAAATGAGTAAATTTATTATAACAAAAAAAGTAGTGGTGATTTCAAGTGTATTACATGAAAAAGAATTTCCTTATCGGATGAAATTTGCTAAAAAAACAAAGGCATATAAATTAGTGCCTACCCATTTGTTTTCTGATATTGAGAAGTTAGTAAAATATGCTTTTGGAGAAACCATTAAAGGGCGTGCAGAACTATATAAAAAATATTTGTCAATAAATGACGAAAAATATTTAAATTGGGCAATTGAACAAATTGTTAATTGGAAACAAACTCAGAAATTAACCAATGTTGTACATATACATGGTAATAAGGATAAAATTTTTCCAGTTAAATATATAAAAGGAAATGTTATTCAAGTACATAACGGAACACATATCATGATTATTAATAAGTATAAATGGTTTAATGAGAATTTGCCAGAGTTATTAAGTGTATAGGTATTATTCATAGAAGAAACAACTTAAGGCATATTAATTGCTCTAGTAACAAAAAATAGAAGTAGATGAAAATAATTAAAAATATCATATTCGGTATAGGGCTTATTTTTTTAGCAGGATTGTTTATCAATTCAGTATCTAAAAAGAATGAGAAGAACATAAATATAAAAGAAGAAGTAACAAAACTTGTCGATACCAGTTTTGTTAAAAAATATAATGTATACGCACTTACACTACCAAAGAATTTAACTTTCGCAAATGAAAAAATACCGATGTATTTACCAGATGTAAAAGAACGTATTGATAGAGAGTTTTTGGTAAATACATACTGGCAATCAAATGGTTTTTTGATGTTTAAACGCGCTAATAAATATTTCCCTATTATTGAAAAAATATTAGCAGAGGAAGGAGTTCCTGATGATTTTAAATACTTAGCAGTGATAGAAAGTGGGTTAACAAACGTTGTTTCTCCAGCAGGAGCAAGTGGGTTTTGGCAGATTATGAAAGCGACTGGAAGAGAGTATGGATTGGAAGTAAATGGAAATGTTGACGAACGTTATCATTTAGAAAAATCAACTAGAGTAGCGTGTAAATATTTAAAAGACGCTAAAAACAAATTGGGGAGTTGGACTCTTGCTGCTGCAGCATATAATGGAGGAATGTCTGGAATATCAAGGAGATTAAATAAACAACAGGTTTCTGGATATTTTGATTTGTTGTTAGGAAGTGAAACTTCAAGGTATGTACCACGAATTGTTGCGCTAAAATATATATTAATGCAGCCTCATAGCTTTGGTTTTAATTTTGAAAAAAAAGATTTGTATACCGATATCCCTACAACATCTGTTGTGGTAGATTCTGCAATTACCGATATAGCTAGTTTTTCAAAGCAATTTGGAGTTAATTATAAAATTTTAAAAATTCATAATCCTTGGCTAAGAGAAGGACATTTAAATAATAAAACAAGGAGAGCTTATGAAATTAGAATCCCCAAAAAAGGATATTACACTAAATAAAATGAGTACAATTTTATTTCTCATAGGAATTGGTTTGTTGGCAGGAATTTTAAGTGGTATTCTAGGAATTGGGGGAGGAGTTGTAATGGTTCCATTACTTTTGTTAGTTGGTTTTTCTCAGCATCAAGCTCAAGGTACTAGCTTGGCTGCAATGTTGCCTCCTGTAACCCTGCTTGCGGTATTGCAGTATTCTAAATCAGGTCATGTGGATTGGAAAATGGCATTGGTTATTTCTGCAACCTTTATTATAGGCGGTTTATTTGGTTCTAAGTTGGCAATAGCTATTAATGAACAGCTATTAAAGCGAGTTTTTGGTGTATTGATGTTGTTTATTGCGTTGAAAATGATTTTTTCGAGATAATGCTTTCTAGTTAGGAATATAACTCTAAGAGAATGTTTTTTTAGACCAAACGTTGTTTAATGTCGTTAAAATGCATATATTGGTGAAATAATTCACTTTTAAAACCTGATATATGGAGAATGCAATTTTAATACAAAAGCTTATACAGGAAATACTTACTTCAAACACTGTAGATGAAAAAAGAGAGAAGCGTAATAAAGTAGTTCAGTTGTTTAGAGAGTCTGAAATGATAGAATGTACACCAGTAGTAATCCGATTAAATACTACTTTAGCACTTAAAGAAGCAATAGATAATTTTATGGTGCACGATAATAAATCCTCCAGAGAAGCTTTAAAAAGTGTCTTTGCAGTTGCTGATCAGCTATTGTACAGAACAGATGCTGCTTGATTAATGATTTTTTGTGTATCTATATTTTGATTTAAATATAAAAAACTACGCTTTTAAAAGCGTAGTTTTTTATCCCATAAGCTATGAAAATACATTTGTTTAATGTATTGCTCACTTATATGTTCTTTAAATGATGTTTTTGTTACCCATTTTATTCTTTTTTTTTAATAGTTAATATCACTAAGTTTAGTGAGACGTAAAATGGCTAATTTTGGGTATTGTGGTATTTGCTTATATTTTTTAATTTGTGGTATAGTAATTGAAATACATTTTTAGATATAATATATAATATAAATGAATCATAAAAGTCAGATAAAGAGATTGTTACTTGAAATACTTGCTTCGGATACCATTGATGAAAAAGCGAGTAAAAAAACTTTGGCAGTGAAATTGTTTAAGGAAACAGAACTAGTTGATTATACGCCAGTTGCAATTAAAATGAATACTATTTTAGAGTTGAAGGATGGGATAGATAATTTTATTGTACAAGATAATATGGCATCAAGAGAGCGTTTAAAATCTCTTTATGTTTTTGTTTCACAATTAATGGTAGATGATCATAGTATCAAGATGGCATAAACAATTCTATTGCATCTAAGTATTAAACTTATAGCGAGAATAAAAAAAGCAAGGCGGGAACACCTTGCTTTACTATTAAATAAATTATATATTTTAACAAAAGTCAAAAAGATATTTTCACAATATACTGATTTAAAGTGATATACGCAAGTTGTCGAATGTAGGATGTGTTGTTGCTTAATTTTTGGCTAATCTAATGCAATGCTTTCATGATGTGTTTCATCATATATTAGCAAAGTATTTAATCCATTAATAAATTCATTTTCGTTCTGAGTAAAAGTAGTATTGTACTTGTGTTTAGTATTGAAAATAGATTTGTCATTTTTTTTAATACTTACAATTCTATTCTCGCGACTTATATAATATACAAGAGAAAGTCCTAACGCGTGTTTCATATTTTTAATTTCGCTCGAAAAAATATTTTCGCGTTCATCGATGTAAAGTACATGTATATTCTTATTGAATATTTTTGCTTTTTTTCTAGCGGTATTTTTATTATCCCAAAAAACGATTACAAAATCAATTTTATCTTTGTGTAAGTTGGCAAAGTCATTTAATAAATCAATTTCTTGTTCCTCCCTAATACACCATGATGCGTATGTTATAAGTATAACGGGTTTTTTAAAATAGTTATTAATAGTTAATAACGCACCATTCTTATTTTTAGCTTTAAAGTTATCTAAATAAGTGTTTACAAGATTCCTTTCTACAAATTGCTCAAATAGTACTTCGCCAGTATCGTCTTTATGATTTAAATAGGCGTTATCAGCTGCTAGCTTGTATGTTTTAATGTTAGCATATAATGCTTGCGAAAACAAACTATCTTTTAAAGAGCTTTGAGAATAGCTAATAAAGTTTATTAATAGAACTGTAAGAGTAATAGTTACGACCTTCATAGACACTTTTTTTAATATTTAAACGTCTAAATTGGTTTTTCAGGTTACTTAAAGTTAGCACTAATTGTTAAAGGTTCAAAATTTAATCGTCTAACAGTACGTATTATTGGTTAAACAACAAAAAAAGCGTGTTTTAAACACGCTTTTTAATATATCGTAACTATTTTTAAGTAATTAGCGTCTTCGTTGGTTTCGAGTATAATGTTGTTTAGGCCCTTGTGCGCGTTTCATTTGTTGTTGCATCATTTTAATTTGATCATTAAGCATACCATGCTTGTCTAAGCTTTTAGCTTCCTTTAGTAAACTGTTGGCCTCAAGTTTTCTGTTCTTACTTGCTGCGATACCTGCTAAAAACATTTTAGCAGCAGCCATATCATGATCAAAATTTAAACCTAGTTCAATTGCTTTACGTAAATATTTTTCTGATTTTAAAGGTGCATCTTGATATCCAAATTGCCCTTTTAAAAAATTCCAATAGCCTAATTGTTTTTTCGTTAATGCTTCTTCAGGTTTTTTAATTTTATCAAGCATTAGTTTTGCGCCATCCATATCTTGCTTTTTAAGCTTGAACATAGTAGCTAAAATAATTTCATTTTTAAAATATAAAAGGATAACTAGTGCTATGATAAGGATTAACATAATACCGTTACCGATGTTTCCTTCAGTGAATTGCCATACTGCAGTAGCTAAAAGACCTGCAGAAATTACTAGTTTGATGTTTTTATTAAGCATTTTATTTGTGTTTATCTGTCTATTTATAAGTTTGCAAAGCTACATATTTTATTAGAAACAACATTGTTAATATATATAGTTTCAAATAGATTATATAAGCAGTATATTTGTATTAATAAAGGAAGAAGGATAAAGATTTATTTTTTTTTATTTTACACTTGTCAGTGTGAAAACTCTTTGTATATTTGCGCTCACATTTTAGCAGGATAATTGTGCTGAAATTTTAAATTTAAGTTAAGAAAGTTTTTAAAGATACGATAAAATGAAAAGAACGTTTCAACCATCAAAAAGAAAAAGAAGAAATAAACACGGTTTTAGAGATAGAATGGCTTCAGTAAATGGAAGAAAAGTTCTTGCTCGAAGAAGAGCTAAAGGAAGAAAGAAATTAACTGTGTCTTGCGAGCCAAGACATAAAAAATAATAGTTAACATTATTGTTAATATATAAAGGTGTTCCTATTGGTAACACCTTTTTTTTGATATAAAAGTCACTTATTTTTGCAAAACAATTAAATCCCGCAACACAACATGCCGAAAAGAGAAGATTTAAAATCGATTTTATTAATAGGCTCAGGGCCAATTGTAATTGGACAAGCCTGTGAGTTTGATTATTCTGGAACTCAAGCACTACGCTCACTACGTGAGGATGGTATAGAAACTATTCTTATCAATTCTAATCCAGCTACAATAATGACTGATCCGTCTATGGCAGATCATGTGTATTTAAAGCCTTTAAATACCAAATCAATTATTGAAATTCTTAAAGATCATCCGCAAATTGATGCTGTTTTACCTACTATGGGTGGACAAACGGCATTAAATTTATGTATTGAAGCGGATGAAAAAGGAATTTGGGAAGATTTTGGTGTAGAGATTATTGGAGTTGATATTGATGCTATTAATATTACTGAAGATAGAGAGCAGTTCAAAAATTTAATGGCGAAAATTGGAGTTCCAATGGCGCCTCAGGCAACAGCCACTTCATTTTTAAAAGGAAAAGAAATCGCTCAAGAATTTGGTTTTCCTTTATGTATTAGAGCTTCTTTTACTTTAGGAGGTGCAGGAGCTGCTATTGTTCACAATGAAGAAGATTTTGATAAATTATTAACGAATGGATTAGAGGTATCTCCAATTCACGAGGTTATGATTGACAAAGCTTTATTGGGGTGGAAAGAATACGAATTGGAATTACTTCGTGATGCAAATGATAATGTTGTGATTATTTGTTCTATCGAAAATATGGATCCTATGGGGATTCATACTGGAGATTCTATTACTGTTGCTCCAGCAATGACGCTTTCTGATACAACGTATCAGAAAATGCGTAATATGGCAATACATATGATGCGTAGTATTGGTGATTTTGCAGGTGGGTGTAATGTCCAGTTTGCTGTTTCTCCAGATGAAAAAGAAGAAATTATTGCCATAGAAATTAATCCACGTGTATCGCGTTCATCAGCATTAGCGTCCAAGGCAACTGGGTATCCAATTGCAAAAATTGCTGCTAAGTTAGCGATGGGATATCACTTAGATGAATTAGATAATCAAATTACAAAATCAACATCAGCTTTATTTGAGCCTACTTTAGATTATGTAATTGTAAAAATACCACGTTGGAACTTTGATAAGTTCGAAGGTTCTGATAGAACTTTAGGATTACAGATGAAATCTGTAGGTGAAGTAATGGGAATTGGTCGTTCATTCCAAGAAGCATTGCATAAAGCAACGCAATCATTAGAAATTAAACGTAATGGTTTAGGAGCTGATGGTAAAGGAGAAACGGACTATAATACTATTTTAAGTAAATTAGAATTTGCAAGTTGGGATAGAGTGTTTGTGATTTATGATGCTATTGCAACCGGGATTCCGTTAAGTAGAATTCATGAAATAACAAAGATTGACATGTGGTTCTTGCGTCAATACGAAGAGTTATTTCACTTAGAGAAAGAAATAGCTACGAAAACTATTGAAACCATCTCTCGTGATTTATTATTAGAAGCAAAACAAAAAGGGTATGGTGACCGTCAGATTGCACATACTTTACGTTGTTTAGAAAGTCAAGTGTCAAAAAAGCGTGATGAGTTTAAGATTAATCGTGTTTTTAAATTAGTTGATACTTGTGCAGCTGAATTTAAGGCAAAAACACCATATTATTATTCTACTTTTGAAAGTGAGGTAGAGTTAGCTGATGGAACGCGTTACGTACATAATGAAAGTGAAGTAACCGATAAGAAGAAAATAATTGTTTTAGGTTCTGGTCCAAACAGAATAGGGCAAGGAATTGAGTTTGATTACTGTTGCGTACATGGAGTATTAGCTGCTGCAGAAGAGGGCTATGAAACCATCATGATTAACTGTAATCCTGAAACAGTTTCTACGGATTTTGATACCGCAGATAAATTATATTTCGAACCTGTTTTTTGGGAACATATTTATGATATTATCCGTCATGAAAAACCAGAAGGAGTTATTGTTCAGTTGGGTGGACAAACAGCTTTGAAGTTAGCCGAGAAATTAGAACGTTACGGGATTAAAATTATAGGTACTTCATATAAAGCATTAGATTTAGCAGAAGATAGAGGTCATTTCTCTAAAATATTAAAAGATAATAATATTCCTTACCCAGAATTTGGCGTAGCAGAAACAGTAGATGAAGCATTGGCAATTGCTGATGAATTAGATTTTCCAATATTAGTACGCCCATCGTATGTATTAGGAGGCCAGGGAATGAAAATTGTGATAAACAAAAAGGAGTTAGAGGAGCATGTATTTGACTTGCTACGAAAAATCCCAGGGAATAAATTGTTGTTAGATCATTACTTGGATGGAGCTATTGAAGCTGAAGCAGATGCAATTTGCGACGGAGAAAATATACAAATTATAGGAATAATGGAGCACATAGAACCATGCGGAGTGCACTCTGGAGATTCTAATGCAACCTTACCGCCATTTAACTTAGGTGAATTTGTAATGCAGCAAATTAAAGATCATACTAAATCTATCGCATTAGCGCTAGAAACTAAAGGATTAATAAATATTCAGTTTGCTGTAAAAGATGATAAAGTATATATCATTGAAGCGAATCCTAGAGCCTCTAGAACAGTTCCTTTTATAGCAAAAGCTTACGGGCAACCATACGTTAACTATGCAACTAAAGTAATGTTGGGCGCTAAAGTTACTGATTTTACTTTTAACCCACAGTTAAAAGGGTATGCTATCAAGCAGCCAGTATTCTCTTTCAATAAATTCCCAAATGTAAACAAGCAATTAGGGCCAGAGATGAAAAGTACGGGAGAAAGTATTTTGTTTATTGATGATTTAAAAGACGATCAGTTTTATGACTTGTATTCAAGGCGTAAAATGTATTTGACGAAATAAACAATAAATTTATAAATATAAAAAAGCCTCTTAAGTTATTTTCTTGAGAGGCTTTTTATATGAAGTTTTTTTTCAAACAATAGAATTTAAATCTTTAATTATACTATTCTAGTGTAATTGTAACATTATACCTTTTCAATTCGTTTAAATAATTACTAGGGATAAAATTATCTGTATCAAATTCATTTTGGCGTTTTTTTTTCATTTCAAGGCGTTTGATTGCTTTTAAAAAACGTTGTATTTCAATGCTGTCATTTAAAATTAAACCTGGCACTTTAACACTATTGTTATTTTCATCTTTTGCAATCATGGTAAAGTAGGATGAGTTGCAATGTTTTTTGATACCTGTTCTTATATTTTCAGCCTCAACGCGTACACCAACAACCATAGAGGTATTACCTACGTAGTTTATAGAGGCTTTCATGGTAACTAATTCGCCAACTTCAATAGGGCTTAGAAAATCTACAGTATCTACCGAGGCAGTAACACAATAGGTGCCTGAGAATTTTGAAGCACAAGCAAAGGCAATTTGGTCTAGTAAATAAAGAATGTAGCCTCCATGAATTTTACCGCTAAAATTAGAATGTGATGGGAGCATCAATTCTGAGATAATTATTTTTGTGTCTTCCACATGTTTATAGTTCATTTTGCGGGTGTCAATGAATTTATAATTAAATTACTTTTTTTTATGGAGTTTAAAGTCAACATATATGTCAATTTTTTGAGCCACTTTTTTACGTATTAATTTGGGGATTTTAATATTAAATTCTTCAGGTGTAATACTAAATGTCGAGTTGATGTGAATGATATTATCAACTTTTTTTAGCATTACAGGAATATCAATTTCTTTAGTTTTTCCGTGAATGCTTAGTGTGCTTGTTAAGGTGTATTCTTGTTCTAATTGGTTTAATTTATTTAATGAGAACCCTTTTATTTTTCCTTTTAGAACAGCTTTAGGATATTCATTAGAATCCATATAGTTCTCGTTAAAATGCTCTTCCATTAAAGCTACTTTAAATCGGAACCCTTTAATTAAGGCTAAGCTAGCAAACTCTCCACTTTCAGAATTTAATATAGCGGTAACACTGTTGTTTTTGGCTTTCACTTCTTCAAATGAAGGAACAGATGCTTCAAATTCAATAACGCCTTTTTTTGTTAAGTATTTCCCTTGACCATTTGCAAATAGACAGCATAAAAAAAGTGCGGTAATAATTAAATATTTCATTATTTATTGGGTTTAATAGTTAAGAAAAAAATATAACGTCAGTATTTTAAAATTCAAGATATCCATCGGCAGCCCATTGTTCAATAATGGCTATTGTTGAGGCAGGTAAATTCCCACCAGGCGGCATTGGATTTGTGGTGCTGTTCATTCTGTTAAGAATATTACCATTCTCTACGCCATCTTTAAATAGCGTGTATGTATTAAATGATATTGGAGCCCCATTTGCAGGAGGGTCACCGTGACAGGATATACATGAACTATTAAAAATTTGTTTTACATCATCATTATATGTTTTAGTAACTGTGTTTTCAGATGCTGATAAATCAATTAAATCTTGTTCGCTATTATTTTCACAACTTGCAAACAGTATAAATGAAAATGCAGTTACTAAGAATATGCTTGTTTTTTTCATAAATAATATGTTTTGTTTAGCTTCAGATGGAACTGTTTGTTCTCTATAAAGCTATCTATTTTAAAATTAAGAAACAACAAAAATTATACAATTTCTAGTTTATAATAAAATTTTATATAACTTTAATACATAATAATTTCACTATGAAAAAGAAGTTTATTTTATTAGGAGGTCTATTTTTTGCTATGTTTATAGGGTATAAGTATATGTATCATGAACATAGGAATATTAGTTCTGAAGATGAAATTTTTAATGGTACAGCAACCGTATTAAAACAATATTTTTATAATAACTCAAGTGAGAGTGATAATAAATATTTAAATAAAACAGTTGTTGTTTATGGAGAAGTTTCTGAAGTAGAGGGGAATACAATTACAATTAATGATGATGTTTATTGCGTATTTGATAAAAATGTAAATGAGCTGATTATAAGTAAGCATATTAAAATTAAAGGACGATGTATTGGTTATGACGAGTTGTTGGAAATTGTTAAAATTGATCAATCAGTATTACTTAATTAAATAATATAAATGATAGATAATATGTATAGTATTGTTAAATTAAAAACCGTTAACCTGGTTGTTGCGTTAGTTCTTCCTTTGTGTATTTGTGCTCAGGATGACTTATTGAGTGAGATAGATACTGATTCAGTTTCAAGAAAACATGTGTCATCCGTATTTAAAGCGCTAAAAATTATAAATTTTGAGTCAACAAAAATGGCTTCTGAAAAAGAGTTTTATTTTGTGGTATCTCATCGTTTTGGTTCTGTGAAAGGCGGTTTTAAAGAGCTTTTTGGTTTGGATCAAGCTGCTACACGATTGAATTTTATTTATGGTATTTCCAATGGCATTAATATTGGGGTTTCAAGAAGTGCTTTTCAGAAAACTTACGAAATGTCTTTAAAATATAGATTATTACGACAAGGTGTTATGGGAGGAAGCCCAGTAACTTTAGTAGGATTTAATAGTGTTTCTGTTAATACTATGTTAGATGAGGTTTTTTTACCTAAATTAGAATTTAGTGATCGATTGGCATATGTTTCTCAACTGTTAATATCGAGAAAATTTAATAAAAGCCTTTCGTTAGAATTAATGCCAACACTATTACATGAAAACTTGGTGTCAAATGACAAACAAGCTAATACACAATATATTATTGGTTTTGGTGGAAGGCATAAAATTACGAAACGATTGAGTTTTAATTTTGATTGGGGGTATCACATTAATAGAGAAAATACAGATATTTATAGAAACCCTCTAGCAATTGGGGTTGATATTGAAACGGGTGGGCATATTTTTCAATTACACTTCAGTAATGCGCAACCCTCTTTTGAAAGTGGTTATCTATCAAAAGCATCAGGGGATTGGGGGAAAGCTGATTTCTTTTTTGGTTTTAATATAAGTAGGGTGTTTTAATTTTATTAAAATGTATATTATATAACGCTTCAGAGTACATTTAAACCTTTTTTAATTCTATTAGTCTTAATACTAAACAAATTATTGACTATCAATAGGTTTTATGGTCAATTTCTACTCACTATTATATTATCATCTTATGAACAACATAATATAACTCAGGACAGTAAGTTTTTTTTTGGGGGGCTTAATGAGTTCAATTATAGTTATAGCCCAAGATGTAACAACGGTAAATTCTATTAGTGAATCCGATTAGTGAACATTTGAATTTGGAAGCTGTAGTAACAGTTTTTGGTGATTCAAAAGATTTGTAAAATAAACTAAACGATCCAAAAGCTAAAATTTCAAATTTAGATGTAAATGAAGACAATCTAGTTGATTATTTGTGTATTGTAGAAACTTCAGAAAAAGAGAGGCATCTTATAGTAATTCAAGCTGTTATTGATGATAATTTATATCAAGATGTCGCTACTGTTTAAGTTGAAAAAGATACAAATTGAGTTACTTAAGTTCAATTAGTGGATGATGTATATTTATATGGGGCAAACTATATCATTGAGCCTATGTATACAAATCGACCAGTTATACCAATTAAATTTTCAAGGTGCTCATACGTAAATTGAATTATTTTAGATTTAGTTGAGTTTAAAAATATAAGTATAGCCTTAGTTATGGTTATATTTTTAAGTGATAAATAGATGTAAAAGAAACTATTTAATTGTGCATTTTGGATTTTAATTGGTGTTATTTTTATAGTCCTTATCGCTCTGTTTATTATTGGGGGTTTTATCCAGGGCATTTTTATTATTGGTGCCTCTTTAAAGTTCATCATTATAATAAGAATGTACATGTGTATGTTAGGCATACTTACAAAAGAACAACAGTAAGGCGAAGTCGTTGGGCTTCGCGTACATATTCAAAAACTAGAAGAGCTGCCTGTGTGACACGTTATCCGAATAAATCATATAAAGCAGGGCATGGGTAGTAGTAAAAACTGCTAAAAAAATAGGGAAAAACCCCAACTTAAAATTGAGGTTTTACTTTTTACACCATTCTTTAAATTCGTTACAAGCGCTTATTATAGGTAATTGTTCTTTAACTTTTGTTTTAAGTGTTTCCTTTTTATATGTAGATGTATTTAAAATTACATTTAATAAGTGTATTGCGTTTTCAAATTGTTGTTCTTGTTCATAAATAACTAATAAACTAAATTTAGGCAAATGGAAATGAGGGTAATTTTCAATCATATTTTTGTAAAATACCGTGGCACTTTCATAATTGCTTGCCGCAAAGGAAAGGTTCCCCTTTTCGAAATCTAAAAAAGTATCATTTGTATGGTTTTGTATACTATTAATGCTTTTGAAAACGGCTTCGTAATCTTTGTTTAAATAATGATATTGTATGGCGGCTAAATTAGTACTCGGGTCAATAGAAAAGTGGTTAAGGATATTTTCCATTGTTTCAAAATAAGCTTCCTCACTAATAGCTTGTGATGTGTTTAGTTTTAACATTGCAGTAAACCTGTCTTTATTCCCTAATGATTTGTTTAATAGCGAAATGTGTTTATATGCTTTTTTTGCGTCATTATTATTATTAGCGTCGATAAAGTTTTTTAGCATTAAAATATACTTGTATTCTGTTTTTTTTGAGAAAGATGAAATGTAGTTTTTAGGAACTTGACCTAGATAAAATAATTTAAGGGTTTCAGAAAGCTTCTGACTAGAGGAGTATACAAAAATATCATCAACTAATAAGTTGTCCCCTTTTTTTAAAATTCTATAGTCATGATAGTCTAAACCATATTTTTCAGAATAATATCTGAATATCATGTGATATGTTTTGTCTATAGGATCAAAATGATAGCTTACAAAATTATAAAAATCACCATTTTTTAATGAGTTAATAAGTTCGTCTGGGAATGAAGTAATTTTATTAAAGTAGCTTTTTTTGAAGCTTTTATTGAATTTTGTTATTTTTTTGTTTTCAGGATCTTGCAATATTATTTTAGGATAAAAACGATCTAAAATGATATTATTTAAAAATACTTGATTACTTCCTGAGGCAAGACTTTTAGAAATTTGCGTTCCAAATTTTTTTACCTTAAAATCATTTTCTTGAGTATTTTTGATTTTTGAATACTTATTTTGTCCAAAACATACTATTGAGCTGGTAAAAAATAGGTAAACAAGTAGTAGTTGTTTCATATGTTTGTAGGTGAGATGCTAGATGTATTTAAAATAAGGTTGTTTAGTTGGTATAATTGACGTTTTTTTTTGATTACATTGTACCCGTTAAATATACTTATTTTATGGTTGATAAAGCACTGTTTTCTTATTTAGAAGAGTTTGTGACTCCAATACGTCGTCAAAAGTTTATAGATATACTCAACAAACGTACCAAGCATTTTACGGTAGTATTAGAAGATGTGTATCAAATGCATAATACTAGCGCAGTTATTAGGAGTTGTGATGTGTTTGGAGTGCAACAAGCTCATGCTATTGAAGTGCAGCATAAAAATATATTGGATAAAGAAATTGCTATGGGGGCTCAGAAATGGGTGGATTTGCAATATCATTCTTCAGCAGAAACATGTATAGGTGTTTTAAGAGAAAAGGGGTATCAAATTATTGCAACTACACCACATAATAATTCTTGTTTGGTTGAGGATTTTGATATAACTAAAAAAAGCGCGTTGTTTTTTGGTTCAGAGCGTGATGGAGTAAGTGATGACGTGATGAAACAAGCAGATGGCTTTATAAAAATACCCATGGTAGGTTTTACTGAAAGCTTAAATATATCTGTTTCTGCAGCAATTATATTGCAATCTGTGACTTCTAAATTAAGAAATTCAACTGTTGACTGGAAGCTTACAGCAGCAGAAGTTGAATTGCAACGATTCATTTGGATGCAGCGATCTATCAAAAGTATTGATGCGATATTAGAGCGGTATTATGAGGATGGGGCTAAATAATTTATTGACACAATTTTAAGTTTTTTATTCTAGCATGGGGTAGCTTCTAGGGATGATAATTATCTGTTGCAAATAGAATGATCCTTATTGGTTTGCAGATATAATATTCAAAATTAAATTTTCAGGATACATTGTAAAAGCAAATTGCTCTTTTACTTCTTCAGGTTTAACTGCTAAACTAAAATCAAAGTGTTTACAAATACTTGATATAGCAATAGTCATCTCGTGCATAGCTAAATTTTTTCCAGGGCAAAACCTTACACCGCCACCAAAAGCTTTTATGGTGTTAGGGTTGTGATTTTTGTGCATTGGACAGCCGTTCTTTAGCCATCTTTCAGGAATAAACTCATTCGGGTTTGAAAAATATTGTTCTTGTGTTTGTGAAACTTTATTTTGGAGCATTATGCTAGTGTCCTTAGGAATATGAAAGTTATGAATAGTTACATCCTCATTGGCTTGCATATATAAATTAGGAGTAACAGGTTTTAGGCGGATGACTTCCTGTGCAACTGCATTAGCATATTTTAATTTACTAAGGTCTTGAGTTGACTTTGGTGTTTGCTCATTAGAATAAATAGTATATGCTTCGTTTCTTATTTTAGTTATTATTTCAGGGTATTGTGCTAAGTAATACAAAGCCCATGAAATAGAGTTTGAAGTAGTGTCTTCTCCGGCTAATAATATGGAAAATACATTTCCGTAAATTTCTTTGGCGGAAAATTTATTTCCATTTTCTTGTTCAATTAATAAGGCTTCTAGAAAATTTGATGGGTTTTCTTTTAGGGCTGGTTGTTTATCGAGTCTTTCCTTTGCTCTGTCAATAAATTTGTATACTATTCTTTCTATTTCTTTTAGTGATTTATCTAGTGCTTTATCCTTCTTTTGTTTGTATAAACGCCATAGTGGGATAGGGGCAGTGATGCGCTCGTTTATCATTGGAAAAATAAGCTCTAAGTGTTTTTGGAAATCATCTTCTTTGTGATTAATAGTATCTAATTGATATCCAAAAGCAATTGATGTGGTGATATCAATAGTATAACGAACAAATTCTTTTTGAATGTCAATTTGTTTTCGATCATTAGCGTATTGCTTCCATTTATTAAGTAGCTTTTGTGTTTTGTCATTAATAATAGGGTAATAGCCTTTAATTTTTTTTAAATTTAAAGCTTCAGAAGTTGGTTTTCGATGTCTCTTCCAAGTATCCCCTTCAGTATTAAAAACACCTACAATCCCCATTTCTTCTAAAATTTCATTGATTTTTGAAAAGCGACGAAATTTTTCAGGTCTTAATTTTAGAATTTCATTATTGAGCTCATGATTTGCTGAAACTACAAATTCCTTACCAATGAAATTAATTTTAAATAAATCACCACATTCTTCCGCCCAGCGTTCTAAAACTAAATGTTTGTCGGATACATTAAACTGTGGTAAGTGCCCTAATAAAAAATGTCCTTTGGGACTTGGCAAGTTTTTAATTAATGTCGGTTT
>Ga0209291_1001732_pt1 | contig 18879 bp, 14 predicted proteins | sample GOMGulsemesocosm_FD_184633 | JGI IMG/M metagenome (GOLD analysis project Ga0209291, IMG submission 184633) | Methane-oxidizing microbial communities from mesocosms in the Gulf of Mexico - GOM9B Gulf of Mexico (SPAdes) (version 2) | ecosystem: Environmental > Aquatic > Marine > Cold seeps...
GTAACGTGTTTTATGGAGACAATGCTGTAGATGAATCATTCTTTTCATTTAGGATGAGTTTTATGATGCCTTCATGGCCTGTACGTTTTCAGAATGAAAATTTCCAAAAAGTTTTTGAAAATACCATTTATGAACAAGTGCCAATTCATATAGGCTCTAGTTCTTATTGGTTGGATTATAAAACCATGCTATTATTTGAAAGCTATTATTTTAAATGGCTAGAATTGTTGCAACAAGAAGGCAACGAGGATGATAAAGTATTTGTATCCTATCAATTAATAACCTTATTACAGGAATTGAATAGTAAATAAGTTGAACTTTGAAAGATACCCAAACACATATTATAAAAAGCCAGCAGTATGAAATAGAGTTGAATGATGCTTCACAAGGGTATGCATATCAATCAAGAGTAAGTCAACTTCAAGAGCATAGTATTCAAATTATTTTGCAAAAAGTAATGGATAAGTATCATTTCTCTGAATATTTAGATCAGTATAATGAAATTGTATTGGACTTGGGAACGGTTTCTGAATCTAATTTTGATAGAGAAATTAGTTATAAAATAGAAGAAACCTTTATTGAATTTTTTAAGAATAACACTTTTGACAATGGTACATTAATCAAAGGAAAACGCAAACCAATTTATAAAACGAAAATTGATCAATTTGTTTATTTTCTAAAAAACGGATACCTACAATGGGATACCCCATCTTCGATTAAACCAATAGAGTTATTACTATCGGCACTTCGTAATAATAAAGAAGAATTAGTTGCTATTTTAAAAAAGGAAGGACAAAAAGAAAGTGTCAGGAAACGATTGATATCCCAATTACAAGACATTGCTTTGGAAAAGATTGTTATAGCAATTAAAAATGAAGAAGGAATATATATTAATCAACATCGTAATGATATTATGCAATACCAGCAAAATCAAACGATTGTAGAAATTAATAATGAGTATTTTAGAAAGGCAATATGGGAAATTACTTTAGCTTATATTTTTACAGAAGTTTCAGGTTATTCTAACCAAACAAGTTTCTTAAAATACCTGATTCATAAAATAGCAGTAAAATATAATTTGACATATAAGAGCTTGCTGAAAAAAATTGTTTTAGGAATAAAAAGAACTCAAAACGGAATAAAAGAGATGCCCAATTTTGGGAAAATAGCAATAATGCTTCAGGAACAAGTGGAAAAAGAAGAGCTTGCTTTTGACCCTGGTTTCAAAGAAGGTGAGGGTTTAAATTTTATAACTACTCTAAAATATTACCTTAATAACAATTCGTTACCTGTAAATAGTTCCATAACGACCTTAGCTATTTTTTCTAAAAATATTATAGACACGATACAAAAAGATTCTACCAAATTTTATACTGTTTTTTATGAGTTTCTTCAACAAGGAAAGCATATAGATCGATTCACTAATAGTTTTTCAGATAGCTTGCTTAATACCATAGTTGAAGGGGCTTCAGATACGATATTGGTAACAATCTCTCGTTTTTTCAAGCAAATGATTAACATATCTAATAAATTATCGATTAGATCAGTTGCTATAAATCAGTTACAGAAACGATTGGGTAAAATTTCGTTGAATACTTATGAGGTAATCCGAAAGACATCAACAGATACAATCAGCACATTTTTAAATCAAATTATAAAAGAAATTGTGATTGATCAGGAATTTGTTATTATTCTAAGAGCTTTTGAAAATGAAAGGGAGTTTAAATCATATAGAGAAGTTTTATTTTTTATTGAGGAAATCACAATAGTAAAAAAGAATAATACAGCTAGAACGGTATATGCTGCTGATTTTTTTAAGTTTTCTGAAAAATTATATGCCTACTATGATGGAAAAAAAGAAGTGTCTTTAAAACAGTTTCAGGCAGAATTGGAAGTAGGGAATTATAGTGAAGAATCTTTTATATTAATGACAGTTTTACTAGATCTTTATATTAAAGATAAAAACTGTTCCAAAGAAGCATTAGTAGAGTGGATACTAAAACGATTAATAGAGTTAACGTCTAAGGGTAAAAAGACAAGATTGATTTTGGCTCAAGTACACGATATTGCTCAAATGTTGTGCATAGATAAAATAATTATTGATGCAATTAATGTAACGGAAAAAACCTATTTAGAAAAAAACAGTATTGAAGTTTTTTCATCAGAAAATAAGACAATTGATATTGACCAAATTTCTTCAAAGATGTATCAACAGCTTATCGAAACGATAAAAAATAAGCTTTTTGAGCGTTCCAAACAAGATTTATATAGTAGTGTTCAAGAGGTTATAGCATTGTTTTCTGAGAAACATAATATAGACAAGGGTAGCTTATTAACAGCGCTTAAAAGAGATAATGTAGTTAGAAATATTCCAGAATTTGTAAAAAATATTTTAGAACAGATAGAGTATAATAAGTACAGTGATCCTTACAATAAACAAAACGACGATAAGTATGATTTAAATAGTGTTCAGTACTTTTTTGCAAAAGGTCAATTGCCATGGTGGATGAGTAATAAATCATTGAATTCGTTTCAGGAATCGTTGTCTAAGGTGTTAAATAAATACCCTGAAAGATTCGTTTCTTGGTTTAAACAATCAAAATACAAAAAAGTAATTATTGACATGATGAACGATGATCTGTTTGAAGTTTTTGTCAAGCAGGTCAATACTTCAGTTACATCATCTGTGATAGTTGTAAAACAGTTATTTGATAAACTGTTACAAAAAGATCTTTCAGGTGTTAAAAACATTTTACCAGCCCACCACAAAGCCCTTCGTTATATGGTCTTGGAGTACATACAACGAAATCAACAGATAGAGGTGTCTAAATTAACTGAATTTATCATTCAGAAATTAGCACAACTAGTTACAGTTGCTGAAGGAGACTTATATCAAATATTTTTAGGGAGGATTAGATATGATAAGTTAATATCTAATGTTCCGGAAAATTTAGAGTCTTGGTTGTTAACTGTAGTAAAAGAGCCAACATTAGAATATAAATCCTTGATTCAAAAAATTGAGAAAGAGAAGTCATGGAAGGAAGCTATTTCATTGTCATCCTCAAAAGAGATTATTGATATCTTCAAGACTGTTTATACGAAAAGTCCTCAGGAATTAAAGCTAAGCCTAAAACAAGCTTCTTTTAGAAAAAGACTAATTACTAGGCTAAGCGTAAATGACCAGAAAGAGGTTGTAAAATTGTTTTTTTTAGCAACTGATATGTCGCAGTTACTTGCTGTTTTTGAAATCTTTAAAAAGCTCCGAAAGGAAATTACAACTAAGAATTATCAGGTAGTTTGGAGTTGTTTTATTGATAAATTAGTATTGAAAATTGCAATAAGTACTACAGCTAATTGGAGTATTAATGATTGGAGCTTACTTTTGATAGAAAGTATGTCTTCAATGCAGCATTCTAAAAATATAATAGAGGTCCTTCCTAATTTATCGATATACAACAACACAAGCTCAGAAAAAATAATAAATGAGATGCAAAATCACATAGCTCAAAAAGATTCTGAAAATAAGCAAGATGATGATTATATGGTGCCAGAAGTAATTGAAGAGGAAACAGTTGGTGAATCTATTTTTATTGAAAATGCAGGAATGGTCATTTTAGGACCTTATATCTCTATGTTATTTGACCGAATGGGTTTATTGGAAAACAAAATGTTTAAAAACAATGAATGTTTACAAAAAGCCATTTATGTGTTACAATATGCCGTTACTGGAAAGACAGAACCTGAAGAACCTGAATTGTTGTTAAATAAAATTATTTGTGGGATGGATATTCACACTCCTATATCAGGTGTTATTTCGTTAGAATTGGAAGAAAGAGAATTAATTGATGGATTGCTAAAAGCCATTATTTCACACTGGAGTACCATAGGAAATACTTCTGTTGAAGGATTAAGGGGCTCATTTTTATGTAGACAAGGAAGAGTAACTATAGAGGAAGATAAGTATGTTCTGGTTGTAGAAGAAAAAACATATGATATGTTATTAGATAATATCCCGTGGACCATAGGTCAATTAAAATTAAGTTGGATGCAAAAATTAGTAGAAGTAATATGGAGATCTTAATCAATAAAAAGACGGAAACAATATTGCAGAGCGAAATTGGATGGCTAGAAGAGGTCATAGAAACAGCGCTAGCGTTATATTTTAATAATGATTGCCAGTATACCTCTGTAAAGGAATTAACTCCATTGGAGGTTTCAGAAGATGATCAATCCGGGTATGCTCAAATATTGAGAAAATATAAGTTAACATTTGAGGAGCGTCTAATACTTATAATGGCATTTATAAGACATTTAAAACCACAGAGTTTAGATTTGTTTTTAACAAAAAACAAATCTACAGATGTAGAGTTTTCTGAATTTGGAGGGGTTAAAGATGAGAAGAAACAAGGGTTTGTACCAACGTTAGAAACTGTCTGTTTTCTTTTGGGAGGAGCAGATAACATCCAAATTCGTTTGGAGTTTATGAAAGGTATTTATGAAAATAATACACTATATGAAGAGGGGATTTTAAATGCAAAAAAAAGCCCCGTGGAGCTTAACGAACCACTTCGGCTTTCAGAGGAATTTATAGGAATTATTATTACAAGTAAAAAGTACAAGCCTAAATATAATACCAGTTTTCCTGCTGAGGAAATAACAACAAAAATGGATTGGGATGATCTTGTGTTAGAAACAGGAATAAAGAATCAATTGTTGGAGGTCAAGCAATGGTTACAGCATAGCGATCTTATTTTGAATCAATGGAAATTGGATAAAACCTTAAAAGCAGGGTATAGGGTATTGTTTTATGGACCTCCAGGGACTGGAAAAACACTGGCGGCTACTTTATTAGGAAAGTCAATGCAAAAACCTGTATTTAGAATTGACTTATCTATGGTAGTTTCTAAATATATAGGAGAAACAGAAAAAAACCTTGGGCGATTATTTGATATAGCTTCCTCCAAAGAATGGATATTATTTTTTGATGAAGCAGATGCCTTATTCAGTAAACGAACCGATGGAAGTAGTTCTAATGATCGTCATGCCAACCAAGAGGTAGCTTATTTATTACAACGAATAGAAAATTTTGATGGTTTAGTTGTTTTAGCAACCAATTTACAAACTAATATAGATGAAGCTTTTTTAAGACGTTTTCAGAATACCATTAATTTTTCTAAGCCTAAATATAAAGAACGAAAACTTTTATGGGAAAATATGGTGAGTAGTATTTTTGAAGTAGAGGAGGGGCAGCAGGTATTGGATACTATAGCTAAGGATTATGAACTATCAGGAGGTGAGATGATTAATGTGTTGCGATATTGTGCTATAAAAGCAGCTAATAAAGGGGAAAAGAAAATTAGTTTCACCAATATCATGACTGGTATAAAAAGAGAATATCAAAAATCAAATAAAACATTTAACTAAAAAATAAACCTATGGCAAATTTAGTATGTAGCGGAGCGTCTATTTCTTGTTCCTACGGAACGGCAACTTCAAGTTTAACCATATTATCAACAAATGAAGTCAACTCTGATAGTATGCCCGCAGCTACGGTAAATGATTATATACCATTAGTAAACATTATGTCTTTTGGGGAGTGTTCATCTACCACCAATCCAGCAGTAATTGCAGCAACTGCAGCAGCAAATGGTGTGCAAACTCCAGCACCTTGTGTTCCAGACACTATTACACCTTGGTCTCCAGGGATATCAGATGTTGCTATTAACAGTATGAGTGCCTTAGACGATGGAAGTACATGTGATTGCCTTTGGGCTGGTTCAATTTCATTCTCAGACGCTGGAGAAGAAGATGTAGATATTGCTTAGGACTCAAATAATATTAAAGCTTTTATAAAATGAAAAAAAAAACATACTCATTATCAAAAATACTTGAAAACCCATTTATAAACCTGATTGTTTCCATTGGTTTAATCGCTATTGGAATAGAGGAATTATACAAAGATGTATTGTATGTTGAAATCAATTGGAAACATGGTATTAGTTTTTATGGAATTTTGATGTGTATCCAAGCTTCTTATAAAATAATAAATAGTTGTATACTAATTTATAAATATGAATTTATAAAAGATAATGAACATTAAAACCATACGCTAACTTTTGTTTCTTAAAAAACTATTAATTTTTAAGTAATCCCATCTAATTCAAATAAATGATTATTTTTATATGAAATTAAGTCGTTGCACTTATTTTTTAACAGCAATATTTCAGATTTTTTGCTTTTAGCTATTTTCTTTTTAAGTTTTCCTTTATTTGCTATATGAGTATCACAGGCATTAATCATGTCTTGAGCTTTAGCATCTAATGTTATTGAAGTAGATTTCACGCCATTTTTTATATAATTTTTTGAATTCATTATACTCAATAAACTAGCTTCATGGTTATTAAACTTCTTGTTCATTAAAGCTTTAAACATAAGTTTATACTCTGCAATACCCTGGGCTCTGTCTGTTTTTTCAAACTTCCTTAGTATATCTACAATCCCCTGATTTTTTAATGCCTCATATCCACCATCATTAACTCCATTAACATTTACTGGAATTTTATTGATTATTTCAACAACTTTTGGAATCATTTTTCCTTGTAAGAGCTGGTACGCATCTTTATCTAATTGAACTTTGGTTTTTAATTTACCTTTTCCTCCACCTGCGTTAATATGATCATTATAAAATCTTAATGATTCAAATGCCTGTTGTTCGTCTAATTTTTTTGTTACTCCCATTTCCATGAAGTTAAAAGTACTTTGAGCTCTTGGCATTTTATCGCTGAGATCTAATGTCTTTAATCTTTCCATATAATCTTTTTTAAAATCAAAAAAGTCATATCTAGACATGGTATAATCATTGAAAGCATCTACATCTTTATCTCTATTACCATGTAGGAAAATTTCCCAAGTATTATCAAAAATATTTAACCCTGAAGCGGCGAAACCTTCAATAGTAACAAAATCTTTTCCATCAGCAAGTAATTTAGTAGCAAAGTGTTTATGGTCATCATTTTTTTCACTATTACTATTCATAATAAATCGCATTGAATAAGGGGTTTCTGATTGTTCATCAGTGGCCTTACCCATTGTAGTACCTGCAACAAGATCACACCCTCTTGGGATTAATAAATTTCCTGATTCTATTTGTTGGAATTGATGATTTAAATGCCCTTTTTTTACAAGAATCTTATCCGATTTGTCTGGAAGCAATGCTACAAACTTTATCATTTCATCTACTTTTTCTTCAATCTTTTCAATTATAGGATTATCACTCTTTATATCTAAACTAGTCTTAAATAGAGAAAGAGATTTAGAAACGCCCGTTTTATTCTCACCTCCGTTAAAATAGCTGTTTATATCACCATAAGTTTTTATATATGCTTGTTTAATATCACCTATAGTGTGATTTTCTTCGTGAGTATAGCCTAACTGCGATAGTGATTTCCTTACAAATTCAGCCTTCATTTTGAATTCATATACATTTACTGAGCCCTCTGTATTTGTGGTATACTCTTTCATTTTTTCTTGAAGATTAAAACCTGAATTAAATTTTGCTTTTTCAAATTGTTTACCATGTTTTTGTTTAGACTCTTCCTTGGCTAAGTTTTCTGTTAAAACATTTTTAACTCCTTTATATAAGGGTTCTTCATCTACGTTGTTAACACCACTATTTTTATGTTCAGGTAATACTTTTATATAATCAGAATTAGACTGATTAAACTTGAAGGTATGTTTCCCTTTACTTACAAATTTTAATAGTCCTGCTTCCAAACGACTATTTAACCCCTCTAATATAGACTCATCCTTTATATATAATTCATGATTTGGGTAGCCTATACCAACTAAAAACTGACCGTTAGTTGATTTATTATACACTTTCCCTCCATCTTCTTTAACAACACTATATCGTTGTATGGCTTTTGAGGAAGAAGTAATACTCTTTTTCTGTACAGCTCTAGATTTACCCGGTTGTACTTGTAAAGCCTTTGCTCCCATAACATCCGCTTCTCTTTCCAGTCCTGCATCGTCATTTATAAGTGTTTTTCCTTTCAATTGCGTTGTGGCTTGTACTCTTCCTTGCTTTTGTTGTACTACGTGCCATGCTTCATGGGGTAAATGTTTTTCTTGACCTGAAGCTAAGTGTATATCTGTACCTTGGGCATATGCATGAGCCTGTAATTGGGCAGGTTTAGAGGAGTTGTAATGTACTCTCGTATCACTCATATCCAAGCCAGAAAGGCTTTCAATACCAGATTTTAATTGATCTGGTAAGCCGGTGTTATTTTCTTTCTTTTGGATGGGAGCATTAGAAATAGCATCAGTTTTTGCTCTTTGGGCAGCAACTCTAGGGCTACTATCAATAGTGTTTTGAATATTGATCTGTTCAGAATTCCCAACTCTTCTATCCTTAAATTGGATTGATTGTGTTCCTTTTTTATTATTAGAGTAGGTGCTTTTATGCTCTGGCTTGTCTATATATTCTCCCATTGGTTAGGTGGTTTAAATTTTAGATAAATATATATAAAAGTTAGGGGTTTTCTTATGTATTATTTCAATTAAATTATGAAATAATAGAGAATTAAGTATGATTAGTGAATGGTATTCAAACACCTGCTCTAGAAAGCATGAATAATAACTTTAATAGTATTCAGGAGTATTATTTCAGAAGTATGTAGAATCATGATTTTTTTCTTTTTGAGAGAGTAGAAAACATTGTTATTTCTCTTAATTTTATTGATAACATGAAAGTGGAGTGGAGAAAGAATATTGTAAATTAATTTAGAGTTAATATAGGCCCTTCCTAAAGTATAATGAAAAGAGGTTTTAAATAAATTTCCTTAGATTTTGCACAGAGAAATAAAATAATTCATATGTTATAAATATATTATTTTTTATATTTATAACATATGAACTACCGCTATAACAGTTTTCATACAAACGGCTTATTTGTGTTAACGGATTTTAATTGCGCTACGCTAGAAGAGCGTTTGGATACACGCATGTATTATAAAATAATTTGGGCAAAAGAAACTGATGTGCTGTTAGAGATTGATGGTTATCAACAAAGGCTAAAAAAGAGTCAAATTATTTTTTGCACACCAGTAAATAACATTACCATTACCCCTTACACTAAAGGAGTGGTTTCTTTTATTTTTAATCGTGAATTTTATTGTATCCGTGATCATGATGCAGAAGTGTCCTGTAATGGTTTACTGTTTTTTGGGTCATCTTCAGCTCCGATAATCACTTTAGATAAAAAAGAACAAGAAAGCTTCAACTTACTTTTTTTAATTTTAAAAGAAGAGTTTGAAACTAAAGATCAAATACAAGGTGAAATGCTGTTAGTACTGCTAAAGCGCTTACTTATTAAATCGACAAGACTAATAAAAAATCACCTAGTACAACCATTGATCAAGAATGAACAATTGGATTTGATCAGACAATTTAATGTGTTAGTAGAAATGCATTTTAAAACAAAGCATAAAGTTATTGATTATGCCGAATTGCTACATAAATCACCAAAAACATTGTCAAATTTATTTTTGAAATACAATAACAAAACTCCGTTAAAAGTTATAGGGGAACGTATTTGTTTAGAAGCGCAAAGATTGTTGCTTTTTTCGACGAAATCAATATTAGATATAAGCTTGGAATTAGGATTCAGTGATAGTTCCCATTTCTCTAAATTTTTTAAAAAACATTACCAAGAAACGCCAGTTTCTTATCGCAATACGCATCAAGGGAAAAACTGACCATTTTACAGGAAGTATCACTCTTGTAGTACCTTGACTTTGGTTGTAATTTTGTATTACAACAATTAAAAGAAAGGAAAAGAGAAATGTTAACTTGGAAAGATGTAATCAGTTTTAGTGTAAATGGTAACCCAAAACCAGACCGTAGAGTAGAAAAAACTACGGAAGAATGGAAGCTTATTTTAACTCCAGAACAATTTAGAGTCACTCGTAAAAAAGGGACAGAATCTCCACATTCAGGAGCGTTGTGTAGCATATACGAGGTAGGACAATATAGTTGTGTATGTTGTAATACACCTTTGTTTGATTCGACTATTAAATTTAATTCAGGTACTGGTTGGCCCAGTTTTACGCAACCAATAAAAGAAAATGCAATTCAATATATAAAAGATGAAGCCTTTGGAATGATACGGGTAGAGGTATTGTGTAACACTTGTGATGCACATCAAGGGCATGTTTTTCCTGACGGACCAGAGCCAAGCGGATTGCGCTATTGCATAAATTCAGCCTCAATGAGGTTACAAACAGAAAAGGAAGGAACTGAGTAATGAAAAATGACAGATTAGAAATATTAACCGTTGGAGGAGGTTGTTTTTGGTGTATAGAAGCAGTTTTTCAGCAAGTAAAAGGCGTAGAAAAAGTAGTCTCGGGATACAGTGGAGGTAATGTACCGGGTAAACCAACATACAGAGAAGTTTGTTCTGGATTAACAGGACATGCAGAAGTAGTACAAGTACGTTTTGACCCTGAAGTAATTAGTTATGAAGAGTTGTTAGTGATATTCATGACGAGCCATGATCCTACTAGTTTAAATAAACAAGGTGCGGATGTAGGAACAGAATATCGTTCAGTAGTATTTTATAATAATGAAGAGCAAAAGAAAATAGCGGAATTAGTGAAAAAAGAAATTGCTCCTTATTATAGGGAAGCTATAGTAACAGAAATTAGTCCACTAACTGAATTTTACGAGGCTGAAAAGTACCATCAAAACTATTACAATGATAACCAAAATAAAGGATATTGTAGTTTTGTAATTATTCCCAAGCTTGTGAAATTACGTAAGCTTCATGCAGATAAACTTATAAATTAAGCTGAATGTTATTATAACAGAGTTTTAAATATATATGAAGATTATGTTTCATAATAGAAATATTATGAAGTATGTAATCATGTTGTTTGTGTTAGCAATACATATCAGTTATGCACAAACAACTACAAAACAAAATGAGATGGGTACAGAACAAGTTAAACAAGATATAAAAGCGCCAGAATTCAATGTGAAAAATTGGATAGATGCTAACGGAAATAAAACGAACGAAATAAAATTATCGGATTATAAAGGCAAGTTTAAGGTAGTGTATTGTTTTCAGCATTGGTGTCCGGGTTGTCATAGCAAAGGGTTGCCCGATTTAAAGAAAATGGTCACCGCATTGGAGGGAAATGATAATGTGGTTTTTTTGGCCATACAAACAGTTTTTGAAGGGCACCATACTAATACGTATGATAAAATATTGGAGGCGCAGAAGAAGTATGATTTAAAAATTCCATTTGGACATGATGCAGGTGATGATGGAAAATCTAGATCAAATATTATGACTAATTATAAAACAGGAGGGACACCATGGTTTATATTAATAGATGAAAACGATAATGTAGTTTTTGCAGATTTTCATGTCAATGTTGATGGAGCAATTGAGGTATTAAAACAAATAAAATAAGGTGAGAAATATTCCAAAAATAAAATTATACGGCACTGACGGTTGTCACAAAACGAATTATTATCAGTTGGTTTTAAATGAAATTGGATTGCCGTATCAATTTTTAGATGTAGAAGAAAATGAAGATCACGCAAAAGAGTTGCGTGGTCTTTATGAAAATGGAAAACTAAATTTTCCGACGATAACCATTGGGAGTAAAAAACTCCGTAATCCGTATAAAGAAGACCTTTTAAAATGGGTATATAAATTAGTGCCAAGTATGTTAACTTTAAAACACGATAAAGAAAATCGAAAATTCACGTTAGATATTAATGGTGAAGAAGCTAAAGTAGCATATGCATGGAAAGATGATAGAATGTGTTTAATACATTCTGAAGTGCCTTATAACCTAAGAGGAAAAGGAATAGGAAAAGAACTAGTACTACAAACATTTGAAAAAATAAAAGAGGAAGGACATAAAGCTGTAGCCGTATGTTCTTATATTAAGGCTGTAGCCTTACGAAGTAAAAAATGGAGAACGATTATTAATTGATATTATTAGAATGAGTACCATAAAAATTGGTTTTGGAGGAGGTTGTCATTGGTGCACAGAAGCAGTTTTTCAAGTATTAAAAGGTGTTGAGAAAGTGGAGCAAGGTTGGGTTGCTTCGGAAGGGGACCAAAATTATTTTTCTGAAGCTATAATTGTACATTTTAACCCCAATGAAATTCATTTAAAAGTACTTTTGGAAGTTCATTTACGAACTCATAAAAGTACATCGATTCATAGTATGCGAAAAAAATATAGATCAGCAGTATATAGTTATGATAGTAATCAAAAGCTGGTTATTATGTCTATTATGGATGAATTACAAAAAGATTTTGATGAACAAATAATAACAGAAATTATTTCGTTTAAAGCCTTTAAGGCTTCACGAGAAGCAATTCAGAATTATTATGTTAAAAATCCAAAGAAACCTTTTTGTAAAAGGTATATAGATCCGAAACTAAAAATGCTATTATCAAAGTTTTCAAAATATATCAATACTGAAAAAGTACACTATTTAAATTCTTAATATATGAAAAGCACTAAACTAGAAATTTCCAATAGTAAAAATCAAAAATTAAGGGCTTACTTGGAGTTGCCAGCGAATCAAAAACCAAATTACTATGCCATTTTTGCGCACTGCTTTGCTTGTAGCAGTACGCTAAGTGCTGTAAAAAATATAAGTAGGACTTTAACTAGTCACGGGTTTGGAGTAGTACGGTTTGATTTTACGGGTTTGGGAAAAAGCGAGGGAGAATTTTCAGAAAGTTATTTTTCTGCTAATATTAATGATTTATTAAGTGTTGACGCATATATAACCAGACATTATGAAGCACCTAGTTTACTTATAGGTCATTCTTTAGGTGGGGCGGCAGTAATTGCTGCAGCTGCTAAATTAGACGCTGTAAAAGCAGTGGCAACGATAGGAGCTCCAGCTACTGTAAGTCATGTAAAAAGATTGTTTACAGATCAAATAAAGAATAATACAAGTGAAGTAACTATTACTATTGGGAGTAGACCTTTTGTTATAAATCCAAGTTTTATAGCAGATTTTGATAAAACAGATTTACCCGCTATTACCAAAAAATTGCGTAAACCCTTGCTTATAATGCACGCTCCAACCGATAGTGTTGTAGAAATAGAAAATGCACAGCAATTATATCAAAATGCCAAACATCCTAAGAGTTTTATAAGTTTAGATAATGCCGATCATTTATTAACGAATCGAGCAGATAGCATATATGTTGGTAACGTAATAGGTGCTTGGGTACAACGTTATTTTCCGAGTATAGAAAATACAATGTTAGAAACTCAAGGAGAGCAGTTGGTTGGTCATTTAAATATGTTAGAAGATAATTTTACAATGCAAATGCAAACCAATAATCATCATTTTATTGCTGATGAACCAACTTCTGTTGGTGGAGATGATTTTGGACCATCTCCATATGAGTATCTAAATGCAGCTTTAGCTGCTTGTACTGCTATGACTTTAAAGTTATATGCACAGCGTAAAAACTGGGATTTACAAGAAGTTTTTGTGTATACATCACATGCCAAAAAGCACAGTGATGCTTTAGAAATTGATGTTGAAAAACCAGGGTATTTAGATCATATGACGAAAAAACTAAAACTTATTGGTAATTTAGATGAAAAGCAAAAACAACGATTAAAGGAAATTGCCTCAAAATGTCCTGTACACAAAACCATTTCAAATGGAGTAATTTTTAATACGGAATTGATAAGCGACTAAAATGAAAAAGCAAATAGGTTTGAGCAATTACGAGCGAAAACCGAATTAATTGGTAAACATTATTTTACAGATATTTTATAAATAAAATTAATAGCCAAATATAAGTGTAATAGAAAATTAGACAAAATTGAATTAGATAGAAACACTTATACTTGTATCATTTTTAATATAAAATATGAACAGCTATACTACATATAGGGAAAAACAAAAACAATTTTTAACATCAGAAGGGCACATTGCTTATATTGATGAAGGAAAGGGGCCTGTATTGTTATTGCTACATGGTATTCCAACATCCGGATGGTTGTACCGAAAAATGATTACTCCATTGGTTTCAGCAGGATATAGGGTAATAGTACCTGACATGTTAGGATTTGGATCCAGTGCCTCACCAAAAGGATATGAAATATATGCTAAGGAAAATCAAGTACAGCGATTAATTGCATTAATGGATTATTTAAAAATTGATAACTGGATACATGTTTTTCACGATGCCGCAGGAATATGGACATGGGAACTATGTAAACAGTATTCCAATCGTATTAAGAGCCTTGTGATATTAAACACTATTATCTACGAAGAGGGATTTAAACCTCCAATACGTTTTCGAGATAATATATTGACTAAGTTTATCATCAGCTTGTATACAAATCGTTTGAGTAATCGGTTTTTATTGAATGCTTTGTTTCGAAAAGGAGTAAAAACTAAACTCTCAGAAGTAGATTTAGAAGGGTATAGAAAACCATTATTGGAAGGAAAAAATAAGGCGATGTATTACTTTTTTTCAAGGACCCATAAAAAGCTGCCAAATCACAAAGAAATAGTATCTAAGTTAGCCATTCCAGTATTGGTTATTTGGGGTAAAGGAGATGAATTCCTAAAATGGCACCCTCAAGCTAAAAATGTTATTGAAGATTTAAAAATTCCACTTAAAAACATTCATGAATTGGAAGCCAATCATTTTATACAAGAAGAACAACCTGATACAATTTGTACACTAATACAACAGTTTTTGATTAAAGACTGAGTTATTCCACTTAGATTTCTGTTTGTTGCTATTGCCCTGTAGTAGTTTATTTATAAATATTAAAAGTATGATCTTCATTGTACTAAATTAGCTACATTCGCAACTTAAAAAAACGATACTTTCCAGTGGCAACTACATCTCAAAACATTTATTTAACTAAGAAAGAGAAACTGAGTTGTAAAACTTGTGGAGTCCAGGTTCCTAAAGGAAAAGCTTTTGTATCTGAAAGTGAAAACCATAAAGGTACTTGTTTTAGGTGTTCTCCATTTGTGGGTTATGTCATGTTGCCTCCAGGAGATGCCGCTATGACTAGAAGATCAAAAAAATACTCTGCTTCGTGTGGGGTTGTATTGTTTTGGAATCAACGTAGAAAACGTTATGAACGTAAAGGACAATTGGTTGAAGAAAGTGCTATAGCAAAGGCTCGCTTAGAATGTGATTCGGATAAGGAATTGCGCGCTTTGAAAAATAAAAAAGCCGCTGCTATTCGTGAAATACAAGATAAGGCCTATATTATTATTTTTGCCGAAGCCATCCGCCACCGCTATCCAAATTGCCCCAAGAACAGAGAACATGAAATTGCAGTACATGCTTGCGAAAAGTATAGTGGTAGAGTAGGACGTACAGCGAATGCCAAACAGTTTGATGGTAAAATGATTGATTTAGCGGTAGAAGCACATATCAGACATACCGAAACCAATTATGATAATCAGTTCGGAAAAGGGAAAGGAAAAAAGGAAATTCGCTCAATTGTAAAGTTTGATATTAAACGAGTACTACAACAATGGCGATGTAATTAATAGTGGCTATTTTATTGGTACTCCTAAAGTTTTCTTATTAGGAGTTAGTTAATTACTTTTGCGCCAAGAAATTATACCAATACATTCTTCATGAAAAAAATAGTACTTTTTAGCTTTTTTATTATCTCTTTTTGCTCCCTAAAGGCACAAGTTGGTATTGGAACTACAGCACCAAAATCAAGTTTAGATATTACTGTTTCAGACGCTTCAAATCCGGAAAATACTGATGGACTATTAATCCCAAGGGTTGATGTTTTTCCAATAGCTAATCCAACCGCAGATCAACAAGGTATGCTGGTATATTTAACCACAACAGTAGGTGCTAATATCCCAGGGTTTTATTATTGGAACAACCCAACAAGTATCTGGATTAATATTGATAGTACCGTAAAAGCATATTTAGAGGATGTAGACGGCGATACCAAAATACAAGTGGAAGAAAGCACTGATGAAGACATCATTCGTTTTGATGTGGCAGGAACAGAGTATTTCCGAATGAATTCTGGTAGATTGGAAACTACTAATACTGGTGGATCTGTTATTATAGGTGAAAATACGGGGATGAATGATGATTATTCTGCTAATGATAATGTATTTATAGGCCATAATACTGGGACAAATACAGATGGAGGAAGTGTGAATATTGCTATTGGGAAAAATGCATTTAAAGGAAATGTTTCCGGAAGTAGTAATGTAGCTTTAGGTTTTAATGCTTTGGATGCAGCCAATACTGGTAGTAATAATTTAGCCCTAGGTAATCAGAGTTTAAGTAAGAATACTTCTGGAAATTTCAATATTGCTTTAGGGTATAAAGCATTAGCAGAGAATACAACAAGTAGTAATTCAATTGCTTTGGGAAACTCAGCTTTAGGTTTTGCCACTGGGGCAAACAATATAGGTATAGGATACTTGAATTTATATAGCAATACTTCAGGAAATAATAATACAAGTATTGGATACCAGTCAGGTAGATATAATACAGGAAGTAACAATGTGTTTTTAGGATATCAATCTGGGTTTAATGAAACAGGTTCAAATAAATTATATATTGAAAATTCTAATTCAACATCGCCATTAATTTATGGGGATTTTAACACTAGTTTATTACGTGTAAACGGGACATTAGATGTAAATAATGCCTATCAATTTCCAACTTCAGACGGAGTTTCAGGTCAAGCATTAACTACTGACGGATCAGGAAATATTGCTTGGGTTACACCAACAACATCTACTGCATTACAGGATACAGATGCTGACACTAAAATTCAGGTAGAAGAAAGTGCTGATGAGGATATCATTCGATTTGATATGGCAGGAACAGAGTATTTTAGAATGAACACAGGTAGATTAGAAACCGTAAATACTGGTGGTTCTGTAATTATTGGAGAAAACGCTGGATTAAGTGATGATCTTACAGGTAGAAATAGTGTATATGTTGGTACTAATGCTGGTAAAGATAATGTAAGAGGATATAACAATGTTGCTTTAGGTTTAAATGCTTTTACGGCCGATACAGATGGGTTTGACAATGTAGCTATAGGAACTAATGCATTGGTTTCTAGTATTGGAGGAACTAATAATGTCGCCATAGGAGAGGATGCACTTTCTTCGCTGATAAGTGGAAATAACAATGTAGCAATTGGTACAGATGCATTAAAAGGTAATGATGGAAGTGCTAATGTAGGTATAGGTCAGTGGGCAGGTAGAAATAACACTGGTTATAGAAATATATTTATAGGCCATGGAGCGGGTGATAGTAGTGGAAATGTTTCTAATAGACTTTTTATAGATATGGCTCCTTCTTCTTTTCCCTTAATCTATGGAGAATTTGACAATGAATTGTTACGAATTAACGGAACACTGGATATTAAAGGTGCTTATCAATTCCCAACAGTCGATGGTACTGCTGGCCAATCATTAACTACTAATGGTTCAGGAAATGTTACATGGGCAACACAAAATGATACTGGAGCTTTTGAAACTATAAGTGGTGTAGTGCAAACGAACAGTACAGTCGCTATGACTTCTGATGATTTCGTATTTGGCTCATCTCAATTAAATGATGATGGAAATTCAAATCATAAGGGTCGTTTCTTTTTTGATAAATCTAAAAGTGCTTTTAGAACAGGTTACGCGTCATTGAGTGAATGGAATGCTACAAATATAGGAGACTATTCTTTTGCTACGGGGTATAGTACTAAAGCTTCAGGAAGTAAATCTACTGCCTGGGGACATTATACAACAGCTAGTAATACCTATTCAACAGCCTGGGGATATGGTACAAATTCTACAGCCCAATCATCAACTTCTTGGGGATGGCAAACTAAAGCAACTGGTGATGTAGCAACTGCCTGGGGACAAGCTTCTGAAGCTACTGGTTCACATGCTACTGCATGGGGTATTTATACAGATGCTACAGGTACAAACAGTACTTCTTGGGGAGATAATACCCTTGCAGCGTCTTATTCAGAAACAGTATTAGGGGCTTACAATACTATTTATACACCAATCTCTTCGACTACTTGGAATACTTCAGATAGGTTATTTGTCATTGCTAACGGAACCAGTACTGCTAATCGGTCAAACGCTTTAACACTTAAAAAAAATGGTGATTTAGGGCTGGGGACTGATAATCCAACTGCAAAATTGGATATTAGACCTGGTGATAATGCCAAGGGTATTTATGTTAATCATGATAAAACGACAAGTGGGGGAGCATATGGAGCGCATATAGATGTAGATCATACAGCTGGTACTTCTAATACAATTTATGGTGCCTTAATTGATGCTACAAAAACAGGAGCAACAAGTAATTCAGTTTATGGTGTATATGGTAGAGCTTATGATATTCAAACAGGAACTGGGACAAGATACATTTATGGACTTAGAGGATATTCATCAGTAAATTCATCAAACGGGACAACAAATTCTAGAGGGGTTTACGGATCTACAGGAGGGAACGGAGATAATGAATTTGGAGGGTATTTTGTAGGAGATGTGTATGCTACAGGAACTTATCAGACATCTGATAGAAAACTAAAGAATAACATTCAAGAGTATCATGGAGCTTTAAAAAAACTTAGCCAATTAGACATTAAAAGCTATACTTTTAAAACAAAAGAATACCAACATCTAAATTTACCAGAAGGGCAACAAATAGGGGTAATTGCTCAAGATTTAGAGAAAGTATTCCCTGGAATGGTAAAACGAGCTGATGAATCTGCTCAATTAGTATCAAGAGAAGAGGCTATACATGCTGGATGGGCATATCGTGAAGTGGGTGAGAAAGATATGGTTGAGGTA
>Ga0209291_1001734_pt1 | contig 18853 bp, 12 predicted proteins | sample GOMGulsemesocosm_FD_184633 | JGI IMG/M metagenome (GOLD analysis project Ga0209291, IMG submission 184633) | Methane-oxidizing microbial communities from mesocosms in the Gulf of Mexico - GOM9B Gulf of Mexico (SPAdes) (version 2) | ecosystem: Environmental > Aquatic > Marine > Cold seeps...
TGAAATATTAATTAACATTCAATTAATATATAGATTCGCCTATAATTCATTTTGTTTTCATACTTTTGCCGCCTAACTTTTAAACAAGCCTAATGAGGTTTGTTTTACGTATTATTAATTGTTATGGGGATAAAAACTAAGTTCTTTACGCTTACTTGCGTATTATTTTTTTCTATTAATCTTCTTGCTCAAGAGGAAATTATTCCAAAATCTAAATGGGAAATTACTTTAGAAAATGAAAAATTATTAATTAACCAAAGAGTAATAGAGGTTAATGATAAACACAATGGGATATATCGTGAGTATATTCAATATCAATATCATAATAAAACAGAAAAGCAGCTATTTATTAAATGGTATTTTGATGCACAATATCTTAAACAAGAATCAAAATCAAAATTTGATGATGAAAATTATCGAGCTTTGTTATTAGAACCAAAAGAAACCTTTCTTCCAAAATTTAACTCATCTAAAGACAAAATGTTTTTTGTGTTTAAAAAATTATTGGATTTCAATGATAAACCAACTTTGAAATCTGTGAATTTTCACAATCTAGAATACAAAACATTATAAAACTACATAGTTCTTTTTAAGATGAGAAAAATTATATATACCTTATTATTAGTAATAACAAGTTTATTTGCTAATGCCCAGTGTCCAGATCCTAGTAATTTAATTGTACCAATTGTAACAGAAACTTCAGCCAATTTAGAATGGGCTGAAAATGGAAGTGCTACCAGTTGGGAAGTTGAAGTTGTTATAGCTGGAAATGCCCCTACAGGTGTTGGAGTAACAGTAAATGCAAATCCATATACAGTTGTAGGTCTAATGTCAGGAACTGATTATGAATTTTATGTAACATCAAATTGTACTAGTGGAGGAAACAGCTCATGGGTTGGTCCTTTTAACTTTACAACTTTTCCATGTGATTTTACTATAGTTCCTGCACAAACCACGGATGCATGTTTAGAATATTGCTTTTTACCTAGCGGGAGTCAATTTGGAACTTTCTTTGATTTTAACTCAGGTTTGTTGCCAACAGGTTGGGCATCTTCTCCTTATACAGTAGGAACTCCTTGTTGGACTGATATGATAGATAACACCCCCTATTTTTGGGCAGGTGTTACGAATAGTAATGGAGTAAGATTTGTTACAACAAATATTTTAGATGTTTCTTTGGGAGGTACCATAGAGTTTTATATGAGGTATGGTGCGGCAGATCCTGATCCAGGGTGTGAAGACCCAGATTTGGTTGATGAAGGAGTGTTTTTACAATATTCTATCGATAATGGAGCAAATTGGGTGACCATAAATACTTGGAATCCTACAGGGAATTTGTCAGACCCAATGTATAGTTGGATTCAGTATACAGAAAATATTCCAGTTGCGGCACAAACAGCTAATACAACCTTTAGATGGTATCAACCTGAAAATTCAGGCCCAGAATACGATAATTGGGGCTTGGATAATGTAGAAATTACTGCAAATACAGATGCAGAGTTTGATTGGGATTTTGGTGATGGAAGTATTTCGGTTGAACAATTGCCTTGTCATACATACAGTACTCCAGGTGATTATGTAGTATCATTATTGGTAACTGCTCCGAATTGTGTTTCAACCCAATCTATTACAATAACAGTTGTAGATGATATTTTACCTATAGTAGTTTGTCAAAACTTGGCATTGAATGTTGATGGATCTGGAAGTGTGACAATTACGCCTTCAGACATTGATAATGGAAGTACTGATAATTGCGCAATACAGACAATGACGTTGTCTCAAACTGTTTTTGATTGTAGCGACGTTGGACAACACATTGTAACTTTAACAGTTACGGATATCTACGGAAATGTGAATACTTGTGATGCTACAGTTACCGTTACAGCATCCAGCCCTGGTACAAATGGGGCTATAACTTTATGTGGTGATAGTGGAGTGATAGATTTATTTGATTCACTGGGAGGTAATCCAGGAACAGGAGGATCATGGTCTCCTAGTTTAGCTAGTGGTACAGGTGTTTTTGACCCTGCAATTGATACTGGAGGTGTGTATGTCTATACGGCTTCAGCATGTAGTGCTGCAGGTGCTGCAGTAACCGTAGTAATTAATGATACGCCACAAATTAATAGTTTGCCAAATCAGGACGTTTGTGTGTCTTATACGCTACCTGTAATTACGGGTGTAAATTTATCTGGTAATGAACAATATTATACAGCACCTAACGGAAATGGTATTGCTTATAATTCGGGAACAGTTTTAAATTACTTGGATTTCACATCGTATCCTACAACATTATATATTTATGATGAATCGGGAACAACTCCTAACTGTATAGGTAATGAAGTGAACTTTGAGTTATCAATTACATTAATTGCCCTGAACTCATCAGATATAGAAATGTGTGATGATGATTTAGATGGGTTTTTGTTATTTGACTTAACAGTAAATACAGCAGGTATTATAGGGTCACAAACAAATACTGTTGTAACTTACCATGAGTCACAAGCTGATGCTGATGCTGGAACGCCTTTTATAACAGCACCTACAGCGTATCAAAACTTGATTGCTTCTCCTCCTTTTTCTACGCAAACAATTTTTGCCAGAATTGAAAACATTAATAATGGTTGTTATGACACCGTTTCGTTTGAGATTAAACTTAATACTCCAGTATTTAATTTACCTGCCCCATTATACTCTTGTGATGATGATAATGATAGTTTTGGATATTTTAACTTAAATGATGCCACAACACAAATAAGCGGAGGAAATTCTAATATAGTGGTTACTTATTATGAAACCTTAGCCGAAGCGCAATTAGGAGAAATAATGGGTGCAAATATTGATACTTCAATGCCATATCAAAATGTTGATACGGATGGAGATGGTACCGGAGATATTCAAACATTGTATATTAATGTATTAGATACTAGTACTAATTGTTTATATGTTGGTGTTCAATTACAAGATGAATTAGATTTGCATGTTATTAGTAGTCCGGAATTACCAAGTGAAGATATTACTTACCAGCAATGTGAAGAAGAGCCAAACCTTACTGATGGAATAGTAATATTTGATTTGCCTTCTTATGAACAATCATATTTATATGCTGAAATAATAAATATAGCAGGGGGAGATGTTACTGTTATAAACCAGTACACAGCTACTTATTATACAGGTTTGTTAGCATCAGGAAACCCTGATCCAAATTTTGAGATACTACAACCAAATACTTTTGAAAATACTACAACTCCTGATCAAATTATCTATGTTGAGGTAACGCATACTGGTGATGCAACGGTTACGGGAACAGGTTGTTCAACAATAAAGGCAATTACTTTACATGTAGATTTATTACCAACTGCATTATTTACGCCTATTGACGTGTGTGATGATGATGATTCAGAAACGATTGGAGATGGATTTATTGAATTTAATTTAACCGATTATATTAGTCTAATCACTGGAGGGGCTACAAATGTTTCAGTTGATTTCTATACCGATCAAGCAGAAGCAGAAGCGGGTGCTGGAGCAAGTTTAATTGCAACGCCAACAGCTTATACAAATACAGTAAACCCACAAGCAATTTTCGCGAGAGTATACAATCCGATTTCTGGATGTTATGCAGTAGCAATTGTGCGATTACATGTTAACCCTAATCCAACACCTTTAAGTAACGCACAGATTATAGCTACTTTAGGAAACAATGGAGTTATGGAAGAATGTGATGGAAACGTAGATGGATCAGGAGCAATTTCTGAGCAAGTGGCTGAATTTGATTTAACACAATGGGAAATAGCAATCATAAATGGAGAGTCAGGAGTATCGGCAGCGTATTATACAAGTTTTGATGATGCATCAGCCGGAACTAATGTAATCACTAATCCTGCAACATACACCAATAATGCTAATCCACAAACAATATATGTTAGTGTGCTAAATGATGGATTTGGAATAAACCCTATAACTAGCGGTACGGGATGTTATACTATAGTTGAATTTCAATTATATGTTCCAATACCAGAAGTAGACGTTGTAGCAGATAAAACTGTTATTTGTGTAGATGAAAACGGAGTGCCGTTAACAGATACTTCATTACCATTATTAACGGCAACTGCAGGTCCAGCACCAGTAGACGCCTACAATTACCAATGGGCTTTAAATGGAGTAGCTATTACCGGAGCAACCAATCAAACGCTATCGGTTACCTTACCTGGTGATTATACTGTTACTGTTTCAGGTCCTACAGATTTAGATTGTATAAATATTTCACAAGTAGTAAGCATTGAAGTTTCAGGAGTCCCACAAGGGTATGATGCTAATGTAACTACGAATGCTTTTGCAGACTCACATGAAATAGTAGCTGAGGCAACATCTACAATACCAGGAATAGTATTCTGGTTCAGTTTAGATGGAGGTGAGCCAACAACGGACGGAATGTTTACAAACGTATCTCCAGGATTACATACAGTAACTATTACTGACGGAAAAGACTGTTGGACAAAAGATGAAATAGTAACCATCATTGATTACCCACATTTCTTTACACCAAACGGTGATGGGATTAATGATACATGGGCAATTATAGGTCAAGAAGGAATTCCAATTTCCCAAATTTATATCTTTGATAGATTCGGAAAGTTATTATCACAATTAGATCCTGATGGAGAAGGTTGGGATGGTACTTACAATGGAAATCAAATGCCAGCATCTGATTACTGGTTTAAGATTATTTACGTTGAAGGAGATGACAGTACTCAAAAAGAGTTGAAAGCCCATTTCTCTCTGAAGAGATAATTAAATAAATAATTAGAACATAAAAAAGCCTCACTATATAGTGGGGCTTTTTTTGTTACATTTGTGGTGATGTATAAAACAATAAACTCTAGTTGGAAAAATGTGTTAGCATTAGAATTTGAAAAGGAATACTTTCAAAAACTAAACACATTTATTACCGGTGCTTATAAAAACAACACTTGTTTTCCAGAGCAAAAACAAATATTTTCAGCATTTAATCATTGTGCATTTAATGATGTAAAAGTTGTTGTAATTGGTCAAGATCCTTATCATGGGAAAGGTCAAGCAAATGGACTTTGTTTTTCAGTACATGACGGAATAAAACATCCCCCTTCATTAGTTAATATTCTGAAAGAATTGGGTGCTAATTATGAAACCTTATATCCTGCCACTGGTAATTTAGAAGCTTGGGCAAAACAAGGAGTTTTGTTATTAAATGCAACTTTAACGGTTGAAGAATCTAAGGCAGGGAGTCATCAAAAGCAAGGCTGGGAAACATTTACGGATGCCGTTATAAAAATAATTTCTGATCAAAAAGAAAATGTAGTGTTTTTGCTTTGGGGAGGATATGCTAAGAAGAAAATAAAATTAATAGATATCGCTAAGCATTGTGTTTTAGAAACAGGTCATCCATCTCCTTTAAGTGCTAATAGAGGCTATTGGTTTGGAAACGAACATTTTTTGAAAGCAAATACTTATTTGAAATCTAACAATATAAATGAGATTGATTGGTGTTTATAAACTATAAATTAATTCTTCAAAAGCAGCTTTTCTTGGAATAATATCCAATTCCAATAATCTATCTTGAATTTTAGTAACCGTATTTTTGTCTAGGTTTTCTTGTGACCATTCAGTTATACCCATCCACTCCTGTACATCTTCAAGTTTTTGGTCATATCTATGTGCAATCATTTTATCAATACTCGGAATCATTTTAAATTCTGCTGTCGTATTGTTAATGATTTCTAAAATATCTTTAATAGCATCTTCATTTTCTTGAAGTACCTCATTTCTGACAGCAATAACAAAACAAGGCCAAGGTGTAGGGCAGTGGTCAATTACTCTAAAGGTGCCATTATCAACATAAGGTTTTGTAGTGAATTTTTCCCACATAAAATAATCACCTATTCCATTAGGCAATCCCAAAACAGCACCATCGAGGTTTTTAATTACTTCAAAATCTAAATCCTTCTTAGTATCCCAGTTATTATTTTCGGCATTTACATAGGCCATTAAGTGAGAGCCTGATCCATAACGACTAATGGCAGCTTTTTTTCCCTTAAGATCATTTATAGACTTGTAAGCGGAATTTTTGGCTACATGTACTCCCCAAACTAAAGGAGATTTGGTATAAACTTGAACTATTTTACATTCATTACCATCAATAATATCCCTAATAATTCCTTCAGTAAGAATAACAGCCATGTCGATTTCTTTATCACGTAAAGCTTTACACATTTGACCAGTACCTCCAGAGAAATTATGCCAACGTAAATTGATATCTTTTTCGTGATAGGACTTATCACGAAGGGTTAAATACCAAGGCAAATTAAAATGTTCAGGAACTCCACCAATTTTAAAGTTTTTCATAGTATTATAATATATCTGCTTTCTATTATTCTGGGTTATTTAACTAATTTATCTAAGCAATATATGATTAGATCATCTATTGTTTTATCAGGGTTTTTAGAAAAATCACCAGTAACTCTGTTGGCTAAAATAGCGTTCAAAGATACTGCTTTATGTCCTAGCAATTTAGCTAAGCCATAAATCCCTGCTGTTTCCATTTCGAGGTTAGTAATTTGATTTCCTTCGAATGAAAAATCAGTTAATTTATCGTTTAATGCATCATCTTGAAGTGCTAAACGCAATGTGCGTGATTGTGGTCCGTAAAAGCCTACATTTGTAGCCGTAAATCCATTAATAACACTATCAGATTTAAACTTATTTCCTAAGTTTTCGTCATATGAAACTACATAAGGAATTGATTTATCTTCTGACCAGTTCGTTTGTGTTACAATAGCTTCTGATATTTTTTCGTTTTGAATATGTTTACTGTCATAAAAATGCAATAAGCTGTCAAAACCTACGGCTAGTTCAGACATCAAAAGGGAATCAACAGGAATTGTATTTTGTATACTTCCAGATGTACCTATTCGAATAAAATCTAATGAGGTATGATTAGGTTTAATAGTTCTTGTTTCAAAATTGATATTTACTAAAGCATCTAATTCATTAAAAACAATATCAATATTATCGGTGCCAATTCCTGTAGAAATTACAGTAATTCGTTTTCCTTTATAATAGCCAGTTTCAGTTTTAAACTCCCTTTTTTGTTTAGAGATTTCAATAGTATCGAAATACTTTGTTACACTACTAACTCTATCAGGATCTCCAACCGTAATGATAGTGGTAGCCAAATCTTCAGGAAGTAAATTTAAATGATAAATACTTCCGTCCTTATTAATGATTAATTCTGATGATTTAAGTTTCATTAAAATCTTGGTATAAAGACAAAAATAACTATAATTTTAATAATTTACCATGAATTTCATCGTATAAGTAGTTGTATTTTAAGGAGCCTCCTAAATAGGAAAGTTCGTTTTTAATAGAATGGTAATAGTTTTGTTTCTTTTGAAGTACATCGTGTCCTAAATCATTCAATACTACAGGTGAAAAACTACGAAACAAACCTTTTAAATTGTTTATTTTTTTTTCGTACTGTAGATCACCAAACCCATAGATTCCTTGATTGTGAAGTAATTTTTTTATAAAACTTTTTTTAGTTGAATAAGAACCTGATTGTGCTGTTTCCAAAATATTGTTTTCAATTTTGTTTAAACCATTTTTTATAGAAGGAAAACGTTGTAGATGCGCTTCAATAGCATCGGTTAAATAACTAAAATGTGAATGGGGATTTGCTATTAAATTTTGTAGTTGCAAAGGTGATTTTGAGCAGTATAAATGCCAAACATAATCGGCATATCCTATGTCGTCTTTAGTAAGTATAACCCGTTTTTTATAAAGGGACAGGAGTTCTTTTTGTGTTAATTTGTTTAGCCTTAAATATCTTTCGGATTCAATTTTTTTTTCTGGGCAAACTAAAGCTATAGCTGCCTTAGGTCTGTGTTTTTTTAACCATGAAATAACAGCAATCATATTTATTTGGCAAAACAAGTCATATTCAAACCATAATATTATTTCCTCTTGATATTTATGATTGCATAAGGTTCTGAATTCTTTTAAGGTATGCTCAATAAAATATTTTTTTGTTATTTTATAGTTCTGTGAGAAAAAATCAAACCTAGATTTCCAAAAAATTTCTGAGCCTACATCAATAGTAGTTTTTCCTTCACAAAGCATTTCACGCCACGTAACAATAGCGCCGTCTATTTTTAGCTTTTGTAGTGCTAATGTAGTGTTATCTCCGTTTGTAATATGTAATTGTGTAGGCTTCATATAAGTGGTGTTGTGGATGCTAATAAAATCCTATATAAAGTTAAGCATATCTTTTTAATATTAATACTTTTTTAATCCAAATTAAAACACAAGGAATTAACAATTAGTGCTTTGTGTTTTTTTTATTGTTTTGAATTTATTATAATATAAATATAATGGCGAATAAAATCAAAAAAAATAGTCGAATTTCCAATATGGAAACGCGACTATTTTCTATCTTTAGGGAAGGTTAAATTTAACCACCAACTCGCTTTACTTTAAATCCTTTAGCTATTAATAATTCCATTATAGTATCTCTATAGTCTCCTTGGATAATAATTTTATCATCTTTAAAACTTCCTCCTACACTTAGTTTTTGCTTTAATTCCTTGGCAAGTGCTTTAAAATCAGAAATAGCGCCAGTATAGCCATCTATAATAGTAATGGGCTTTCCTTTACGTTTTTCATACTTACAAAGTAAAGGCTCCTCTTGCAACCATAATTCTGATTTTTCAGGAGTAATTTCTTCAGTTTCCTCGTGTGATGGAAACAAGTTTTTAAGTTGATCTTTTAAATCCATATTATTCAGTTTTCAGTAGGTAATAAAGGTAAAATTTGCAAACTATGACTACTTAATGTATTCTTATTTCTTGATTAATCCTAATTCTATCAGTCGTTCTGTTAAAAATTCACCAGCAGTAATATCTTCAAAGGTTTTAGTATTTTCTGCGGTAACACAATTTTCTAAACAATTTAAAGGCATTTCGCTTACCGGGTGCATAAAAAATGGAATAGAGTAACGTGATGTTCCCAAAGATTCTTTAGGTGGATTTACAACGCGGTGTATCGTTGATTTTAATCTGTTGTTAGAGTGTCTGGAAAGCATATCACCAACGTTAATTACCAATTCATCTGGTTCTGCGATGGCATCAATCCATTCACCTGCATGATTTTGTATTTGTAATCCTTTACCGTGTGATCCCATTAATAAAGTAATTAAGTTAATATCACCATGAGCGGCAGCACGAACAGCATTTTTAGGTTCTTCTGTAATAGGAGGGTAGTGAATAGGTCGTAAAATACTATTTCCGTTTTTAATGAATTGATCAAAATAATATTCATCCAAATCTAAAAATAGGGCTAATGCTCGTAAAACGAAAACACCTGTTTTTTCAAGCATTTTATAGGTTTCTTTACCCACAGCATTAAAATTGGGTAACTCATTTACGGTTACATTCGCTGGATATTCATTTGTTAAAGCATGGTTATTTTCCACATATTGACCAAAATGCCAAAATTCCTTTAAATCACCTTCTTTTTTACCTTTAGCAGATTCTTTTCCAAAAGAAATATAGCCACGTTGCCCTCCAATCCCTTCAATTTCATATGAACGTTTTGTTTCTAGGGGTAAACTAAAGAAATGTTTTATTTCTGAATACAAGCTGTCTACCAAAACATCGTTTAAAAAATGTCCTTTTAAAGCAACAAATCCAATTTTTTCATAGGCTTTTCCTATTTCATTAATGAATTTTTGTTTTTTTAAGGGATCCTCTGATAAAAAATCAGATAAGTCAACACTCGGTATTTTTTGCATCTTTTTAGGTATAAAAATAGTTATTAACTCTTTCTAAGTAAAACATTTGATTACCACAAATGTAGTAAAAACAAGTATTCAATACAATTCAATTAAAAAGGAGCCCATTTGGTTCTCGAGGCACTAATTTTTAGTTTACCCTTGTAATCTATTGCTGAATATTCAATTACTTATCCTCCTTGGAAAGTAGGAGTGTTTCTAGTTTTTATAAAAAAAAAGAAGGTAGTTGCTACTAGAAATGGTGAGTATTGTGTAACCCTTCCGTCTTAAATTTCTTAAGGAAATTAAATCCACCTTCCCTTCGAAAGGGAAGGAACTCTTTGTAAATTAATTTGGTGTATTTTAGTTCTGAGACTTAAATGGGTAAGTCTATAATTTAATTTAAAAAATCTTAAAAGGTCTGTTATGGTAGTCTTCAATTTACTATTAACGTTGGGTATTCTATTAGCCTTCCGCCTTTCATTTCCTTATGGAAAGGAAAAGCATCTTCCCTTCGAAAGGGAAGGAAATATTAGTGAATAAATTGTTATAGTTCAGTTCTGAGGTTTATATGGGTGAGGTTATCAATTAAGAGTTATTTACTATAAATCGATCATTTAAGGATTTTACGATTAGCGACTATTCAATAAAGAAATTTGGAATTTGTTATGTTATTACTGCTAATGCTTGCATATTGTTAAAAAAAGATGCTGTTGTTTTTGATACTAGTATTTTTTTACTCATTTTTGATATATAAATAAAATAAAATGAACCCAACCATAACCAAGAATACCCCAATTACTTTCGACAGAAAGGAATTATCTAATGATACTTTATTACAATTATATAGTGCCATGCTTAAACCTCGAATGATTGAGGAGAAGATGCTAATTTTGTTACGCCAAGGACGGATTTCAAAATGGTTTTCGGGTATTGGACAAGAAGCGATTTCAGTAGGAGTAACTTCTGTTTTAAACAAATCAGAGTATATATTACCAATGCATCGTAATCTAGGAGTATTTACTACTAGAGAAATACCGTTGTACCGACTGTTCTCGCAATGGCAAGGAAAAGCAAACGGATTTACAAAAGGTAGAGACCGTAGTTTTCATTTTGGTACACAAGAGTTTAATATTGTAGGAATGATATCGCATTTAGGACCTCAATTTGGTTTAGCTGATGGTATTGCGCTAGGGAATTTATTAAAAGACAATAAAGAAGTTTGTGCCGTATTTACGGGAGACGGTGGTACTAGTGAAGGAGATATTCATGAAGCATTAAATGTAGCTTCAGTATGGAGTTTGCCGGTGTTATTTTGTATTGAAAACAACGGATACGGGTTATCGACTCCAGTTAGTGAACAATTTAATTGTGAACATTTAGCTGATAGAGGAAAAGGATATGGTATGGAAAGCCATATTATTGATGGTAATAATATTTTAGAAGTATATACTAAAGTACAAGCTTTGGTTGAAGATATGCGTATAAATCCACGTCCTGTACTATTAGAATTTAAAACCTTTAGAATGCGTGGACATGAAGAGGCGAGTGGTACAAAATATGTGCCTCAAGACTTAATGGATGCGTGGGCGATAAAAGATCCGATAGAGAATTTTAAAACCTATTTAGAAAGTGAAGGGATTTTAAATGATACTATCGAAACTGCTTTAAGAGAACAATTTAAACAGGAGATTAATGACAATTTGAAGCTTGCTTTTGATGAGCCTGAAATTGAAATTGATTTAAGTAATGAATTAAATGATGTTTTTCAACCTTTTAATTATGAGCATATTGAAAAAAACAACGATACGGAAAAAATACGTTTAGTAGATGCTGTTTCTAATGGATTAAAGCAGTCCATGGAAAAACATGATGACTTGGTTATCATGGGGCAAGATGTTGCTGAATATGGTGGTGTTTTTAAAATCACTGATGGATTTGTTGAAGCCTTTGGAAAAGACAGAGTCCGTAATACACCCATTTGTGAATCGGCAATAATTTCTGCTGCTTATGGTTTATCAGTGAGCGGAATTAAATCGGTTATGGAAATGCAATTTGCCGATTTTGTTTCCTCTGGATTCAATCCAATTGTAAATTTATTAGCAAAATCTCATTACCGATGGGGGCAAAATGCCGATGTCGTTGTACGAATGCCTTGTGGTGCAGGTGTAGGAGCTGGACCATTCCACTCACAAACTAATGAAGCTTGGTTTACTACAGTTCCTGGACTAAAAGTAGTTTATCCTGCTTTCCCTGCAGATGCAAAAGGATTATTAGCAACGGCAATTAACGACCCTAACCCAGTATTATTCTTTGAGCATAAAGCACTATATAGAAGTATTTATCAAGAAGTACCTACGGATTACTACACGCTTCCATTAGGAAAGGCAAGTGTTTTAAAAGAAGGTGCTGATATTAGTATCATTACTTTTGGAGCAGGTGTACATTGGGCTTTAGATACCTTAGAGAAAAATCCAGATATTTCTGCTGATTTAATCGATTTAAGATCTTTAGCTCCTTTAGATAGAGAAGCTATTTTTGCTTCAGTAAACAAAACAGGAAAAGCAATTATTTTACAAGAAGATAATGAGTTTGGAAGTTTTGGTTCTGACTTATCTGCATTAATCATGGAAAATTGTTTTGAAGCTTTAGATGGACCTGTAAAACGTGTTTCTAGTATAGAAACACCAATACCGTTTTTACCTGCTTTAGAAAAACAATACCTAGCGAAAGATAGGTTTGAAGAAGAATTAAAAGCCTTATTGGCATATTAAAATACGTTAACACAATCATAAATAATAGCTGTAAAACACATTACAGCTATTATTTTGTATATTTACGTCGTGAAAATATTTGCTATCATATTTGTATTATTAATATTAATGCCACCCGCGCAAGCACACATTGATGTAATAGCTTTTGATGCAATCGAGTTACATCAAAATGATGTAAATTACAGTGATGCACATCAAGATGCTCACCATAATCACGATAGCGATAGTGAAAATGATACAGAACATCATCATCACTGTACCATGTTAGGCTTTTCATTTGCTATAATGAACACTAACATTAGTTATAATTTATTTCCGCATACTGAACAAACATTAGAGATTGTTTCTTATGACAATCTACATGAAAATAGTTGTTTAGATAAGCTTTTTCAGCCTCCACAATACGTTTAATTGATTTTTTTTATTTCCGTGTATACGGAAATTACATAAGTGTTTACTCTTAAACTAGAAGAGTAAAACTCATTTTCAATTAAATAAAAAACACATGATTAATAAACTTATTGAGTTTTCAATCAATAACAAATTTGTTATTGCATTGTTTACACTCACATTAATTGTTGGTGGAATATACAGTGTAAAGCAAGTTCCTGTAGATGCCGTACCGGACATCACCAACAATCAAGTACAAATAATAACTCAAGCACCAAATTTGGGTACAGAAGATATTGAGCAATTTGTGACCTATCCGGTAGAAGTGGCAGTAGCCAATTTACCAGAAGTAACAGAAATTCGTTCTATTTCCCGTTTCGGATTATCCGTAGTAACTATTGTTTTTAGTGACGATATGGATACCTATTTACCTAGGCAATTGGTATCGGAAAAATTAACTGAAATAAAAGCAAACATTCCTGAAGGATTTGGAACACCTTTTATGGGGCCTATTTCTACGGGATTGGGAGAGATTTATCAATATACTTTAGAGGTAGCACCCGAGTTTAAAAACAAATACGACGCTACCGAACTAAGAACTATTCAAGATTGGATTATCCGCCGACAAATGGCCATGGTTCCTGGGGTAGTAGAGGTAAATGCCTTTGGTGGTAATGCCAAGCAATATGAAGTTAGTATTGATCCGAACGAACTAAAAGCAATCGGATTAACTATAAACGATGTTTACGAAGCCTTGGAAAACAACAACCAAAATACAGGTGGAGCATATATAGAGAAAAACCATCAAGCTAATTTTATCCGTGGAGAAGGGTTGGCACGTAGCTTAGATGATATTAAAAACATCGTAGTTGCCAATAAAGGAGGTATTCCAATTACGGTTAAAGACATTGCGGCTGTTCAGTTTGGTTCAGCTACCCGTTATGGGGCTTTAACCAAAAATGGAGAAGGAGAAGCCGTTGGAGGAATGATTTTAATGCTGAAAGGAGCAAGTACCGATGAAGTAATTAAAAATGTGACTAATAGAGTTGCTGAAATTCAAAAATCATTACCTGAGGGAGTTACTATAAAACCATTTCTTGATAGAAGTAAATTGATTGCAAATACCACTTCAACAGTAAAAACTAATTTAGTTGAAGGGGCGCTAATCGTTATTTTTATTTTAGTCTTTTTCCTAGGAAATTGGAGGGGAGGATTAATTGTAGCGTCAACAATTCCTTTATCATTATTATTCGCTTTTATTTTAATGAATGTTTTTGGAGTATGGGCAAACTTAATGAGTTTAGGGGCAATTGATTTCGGAATCATAGTTGATGGTGCTGTAATTATAGTAGAAAGTACTGTGTTTATGATTTATCAACGCATGCGGAAAACTGGGGCTGTTAGCGATAAAGATAGAGATGAAATTACCTATAGTGCATCTTCTAAAATGATGAACACAGCCTTTTTTGGGCAATTTATTATTTTGATTGTTTTCTTGCCAATCTTGGCATTAGAAGGTATTGAAGGTAAAATGTTTATCCCTATGGCATTAACCTTTAGTTTCGCTATGATTGGGGCTATGGTATTGTGTTTAACCTATGTACCTATGATTACTTCGGTGTTTTTAAAGGCACCAAAATCCGATAAAAAATATTGGGGAGATGCCATAGTGTATTGGTTAGAAGATAAATATGAAACCGTATTAGTGAAAGCCTTGAGAAAGGGAAAGTTAATTGTTATTTCATCAGTGCTGTTATTAGCGGTGTCTGGATACTTGTTTTCTAGAATGGGGGGAGAGTTTATTCCTCAGTTAGATGAAGGAGATTTGGCATTTCATGCCATCTTAAAACCAGGAAGTTCTTTATCAGAATCTATTGCTACAACTACTAAAATTGAGAAAATTGTAAAAGATGATTTCCCAGAAGTAATAGATATTATTAGTAGGATAGGAGTGGCAGATGTGCCTACAGACCCTATGCCTATGGATATTGCAGATGTATTTGTAATTCTTAAACCTGAAAGTGAATGGACACGAGGAATTTCAAAAGATGAATTGATATCATCTATGAAAGCCGCAGTAGAGCAAGTTCCAGGAGTTAATTTTGAATTTACACAACCTATAGAAATGCGTTTCAATGAGTTGATTACGGGGGTTCGTGAAGATATTGCTGTAAAATTGTATGGTGATGATTTAAAAGTATTGGCTGAAAAAGCAGAGGAAATAGGGAGAATCGTTGCTACAGTAGGCGGAGTGGCTGATATGAAAGTTGAAGCTATTTCTGGCCAGCCACAAATCACTATTAACTACAACAGAAATAAGCTAGCTCAATACGGTTTACAGATTAATGAGTTGAACAAATTGATAGAAACAGCTTTCGCTGGAGGTGTTGCAGGAACTATTTTTGAAGGAGAAAAGCGTTTTGATTTGGTAGTACGTCTTAAAGAAGAGCTACGACAGGATTTAAGCAATGTTAAAAACCTATTTGTAACATTACCTAGTGGAACACAAATCCCGTTAAAAGAGGTGGCTAGTATCAGTTATAAACCGGGGCCTATGCAAATTAGTAGAGATAATACCAACCGTAGAACCTATGTGGGGATTAATGTTCGTGGCCGTGATATAAAATCCTTAGTGGAAGAAATTCAGCAAAAAATTGAAGCACAGGTGACATTACCGGCTGGATATTATATTCGTTATGGTGGTGCTTTCGAAAACTTAGAGCGTGCCACCGGAAAATTAAAAACCGTAGTTCCATTAGCATTAGGATTGATTTTTGTACTAATTTTCATGGCATTAAAATCATTTAAGCAAACCATTATGATTTATATGGCAATTCCGTTAGCAACTATTGGTGGAGTATTTTCATTAATACTTCGTGATATGCCTTTTAGTATTTCAGCAGGGGTTGGATTTATAGTGTTATTTGGTGTTGCGGTTTTAAACGGGCTAGTTTTAATAAGCGGATTTAATGAATTGAAAGAAGAAGGCGTTACGGATATGAATGAACGAATAAAACAAGGAACTCGTAGACGTATTCGTCCAATTCTATTAACAGCTTTAACGGATATGTTAGGGTTCTTGCCAATGGCATTATCTACTTCATCGGGTGCGGAAGTGCAACAGCCATTGGCAACAGTTGTTATTGGTGGATTACTAACATCTACGCTATTAACTTTATTTGTTATTCCTGTTTTATATAGATGGATGGAGCGTATAGAAGAAAAAAAGATGGTGTTAAAAATGCCTAAACAAGTGGTAGTAACAGTTGTGTTGTTGTTCGGGTTAGGAATAGCTCAAGCCCAACAAACGGTTACTATGAATGAAGCGGTGGCCATGGCTTTGGAAAAGTATCCATCTGTTGAGGCGGCTAACTTTTCCATAACCAAAGAAAAAGCATTAAAAGGGACTGCTTGGGATTTTGGTGTTACTCAATTGTTTACAGCAGGAGAGGAGATTGGAAGTAATAATACGCCCGATTATACTACTTTTGGAATTGGACAAACTGGAATGGATATTTTTGGGATTGCTCCAAAAAACAACTTGGTAAAAGCTAGAATTAGTAGTGCTGAATCCGAATTAGAATTTACTAATTTAAACTTAAAGAAACAGGTTAGGTTGTCTTGGGTAAAAGCTTATGTTTCAAATAGATTAAAAAAGTCTTATATGGAAATTGACTCTGTTTATTCTAGATTGAATAAAGCGCTTGATTTACGTTTTGAAACGCAGTTAATATCTAAACTGGAACATAGTCTTATGGCTAATGAAGGAGATTTAATTCAACTAAAAAAAGACCAATCAAATACCAATTATCAAATTGCATTACAGGAGTTGAACAGTTGGTTATTATCTGATGAATCACTTGTTCTAGCTGATACAGATCTAGCAAGTTTTAGCACATCTTCGGTAACTACGGAGTTACAATTGAGTGCTCATCCTTTACGATCGTATTGGGATAATAAATTGGCTGAAGCTAAGGCAAAAAAGAAGGTAGCTAACGCACAGTTTTTACCAAAAATATCTGGGCAATATGGATTTCAGAAAATAGGGGGGCAGTCAGGCTTTAGTAGTTATCAAATAGGAGTGCAAATCCCTTTGGTATTCATGAAAACAAGAGCGCAAGCAAAAGCTGCAAAAATCAATGAACAAGTAATTGCAAAAGAAAACAACGTAAAAGAAGTTCAGTTAAACAGGAATTATTCCACGTTGTTGAATGCCTTTAAACAGTCGCAAAGTAATTGGGATTATTACAGGGAAAAAGCTTTGCCCTTAGCGATAGAACAGCGTAATGGCGCTGTATTGATGTACAAAGAAGGAGCGATGGATTATCTTTCGTTTTTACAAAACATGAAGTCAGCTATTGAGTTAGAAGTCAAAACATGGCAAGTTTTAGAAGAATATATGTCACACAAAATACAATTAGAGTATTTTTTGAATAAATAACCTTTTTCGTCAACCTGAACTTGTTTCAGGTTCTCATAAAGATTGGGTTGGATAATATGAGATTCTGAAATAAATTGCTTTGAGAATGTCGAATGACGAATATTGATTTGTGAAGTTAAAATTAAGAGAGATAAAATGTCCTCTATAAAACAAACCATAAAATCCACCGCAAATAGCGTTAAAAATTAAAAGCTGTTTTGAGTTCGATAGAACGAGTTCTTTTAATTTAGCTACGAGGATGACATTTTATGAGTGCAGGATTATGAAGACTAGATTTTTTTGTTTCTTTTTTTATCAATGGAAAAAAGAATAAAGATAATGTTTAATTAAAATGAAACCCTATTATTTGGGTAATAAATATGAAAAAAGTTAGAATATATATAACAAGCCTGCTAATAGCATCTTTATTAGTAACTAGCTGTAAACACGACAATCACGAAGGTCATAATCATGATGCAGCAGGAAATCACATTGAAAACACTACTGTAAAAGAAGCTCATGATTCTCATGAAGGACACGATCATGGAACAGAAACAAAGGATGATGCCCATAAAGGACATGATCACGAAGCAGTAAATAAAGAGGGACATGATGATCATGCACATGAAGAAGAAGTTAAACTAACTCAAAAGCAAATAGATATCCTTGATATTAAAATAGGGAGGGTAATAAAGCAAAATATGAGTGGTTATATTGAAGTTAATGGAAAATTAGGTGTTCCCCCGCAAAATGAAGCTGTAGTAACTAGTGTTTTAGGGGCTAATATCAATAGTATTAAGGCTATAGAAGGAGATAAAGTTAACAAAGGGCAAGTTTTGGCTTACATCAGTCATCCAACCATAATCACCATGCAAACAGATTATTTACAAACCTATAATAAGCTTACTTTCTTGGAACAAGATTTTAATCGTCAAAAGAAATTGTATGAAGCTAATGTGGGTTCTGGTCGTGATTATCAACTAGCACAATCGGCATATTCCAGTGCAAAAGGGCTGGCTAAAGGATTGGAAAGTCAGTTAGCCTTATTGGGTGTTTCTGCTAAGAGTGTACGTAATGGTAACATTTCTCAAGTAGCACCTGTACGAAGTCCGATAAATGGTTTTATTGAAAAAGTTGAAATTAAATCAGGACAGTATGTACAACCACAAACTCCTTTGTTTGAAGTGGTTAATACAGAACATATTCATGCTGATTTAATGGTGTTTGAAAAGGATATCAGTAAAGTAGAAAATGGGCAAACGGTACAGTTTACCATCGAATCTATAGGTAGTAAAGAATTAACTGCTAAAATTTACTCCGTAGGAAAATCGTTTGAAGAAGGGCCAAAAGCCTTACATGTCCATGCAGAAATTGAAAATAAAGACAAAAACTTAATCCCTGGTATGTATGTAAACGCCCGTATATTAACGGATGATAGTTTAGAGCAAGCTTTGCCTGAGGATG
>Ga0209291_1001735_pt1 | contig 18843 bp, 17 predicted proteins | sample GOMGulsemesocosm_FD_184633 | JGI IMG/M metagenome (GOLD analysis project Ga0209291, IMG submission 184633) | Methane-oxidizing microbial communities from mesocosms in the Gulf of Mexico - GOM9B Gulf of Mexico (SPAdes) (version 2) | ecosystem: Environmental > Aquatic > Marine > Cold seeps...
TTCAAGCAGCAAAAGATGCTATGGATACACATGGTTTTGGAATGTCTTCAGTGCGTTTTATTTGTGGAACACAGGATATTCATAAAGAATTAGAGCAAAAAGTAGCGAATTTTTATGGTACGGAAGACACCATATTATATGCAGCAGCTTTTGATGCAAATGGTGGGGTTTTTGAGCCACTATTAGGGAAAGAAGATGCTATTATTTCAGACTCTTTAAATCACGCTTCTATTATAGATGGCGTGCGTTTATGTAAAGCCGCAAGATATCGTTACCAAAACAGTGATATGGCTGATTTAGAAACGCAATTAATCGCTGCTAATGAAAATGGAGCTCGCTTTAAAATAATAGTTACTGATGGTGTGTTCTCTATGGACGGTATCGTTGCACCATTAGATAAAATATGTGATTTAGCAGATAAATATGATGCTTTAGTAATGATAGATGAATGTCACTCAGCAGGATTTATTGGAGAAACTGGAAGAGGGACATTGGAAGCTAAAGGTGTTTTAGATAGAATAGATATTATTACAGGTACCTTAGGAAAAGCATTAGGTGGTGCGATGGGGGGATATACTACTGGTAAAAAAGAAATTATTGAAATCCTTCGTCAACGCTCACGTCCATACTTATTTTCAAATTCTTTAGCTCCGGCAATTGTAGGTGCGTCAATTAAAGTATTTGAAATGCTTGATACTGATACTGCATTGCGAGATAAACTAGAGTGGAACACAAATTACTTTAAAAAAGGAATGAAAGCTGCTGGCTTAGATATTGTTGATGGTGATTCGGCTATAGTACCAGTAATGTTATATGACGCAAAATTATCTCAAACAATGGCAGATATGTTATTAGAAGAGGGGATATATGTAATTGGATTCTTTTATCCAGTAGTACCAAAGGATAAAGCAAGGATTAGAGTGCAACTATCTGCAGCTCATGAAAAAGAACATTTAGACAAAGCTATTGAGGCATTCACAAAGGTAGCAAAGGAGTTAAAGGTTATTTAAAAAGAGTATTTATAGCTTAGTTGTTAATTAAAAAGGGAAAAATAATTACTTAAATTTTTGTTAATAACTTTTTAGATACTACATTTGCTTTGATTAACACTTAAAATTAAATTTTATTAATATGAAACAATTTAGTAAATTATTAGTAGCATGCGCCTTAGTATTAGGGTTTGTCGCTAATGCACAAACTGAAGACAATCCATGGGCAGTAACTGTTGGAGTTAATGCAATTAACTTTATGGCCGGAGGTAACGATGGTGTTACTGGAAATGCTGGACAAGAAGCAACTATCTTTACAGAGTATGCTAACGTAGAAGACCAATGGGATTTTGCACCTGCAGTTTCTCAATTAACCGTTGGAAAATACATGGGTAGCGGTGTAAGTTTAGATCTTACAGGAACTTTTAATAAGTTAACACAATATGCAAATCATAGTTATGATGATGTTTTAATTTCTCCAAACGATATTGATGGAACATACTTTGGTGCTGATTTAGGTGTTAACTACCACTTAAATTCTTTATGGAATGGAATGGAATGGTTAGATCCTTATTTAAGAGCTAATGCTGGTTACAACTGGATTGATATGGGTAATTCTATTGACGATTCTGGTTTAGTAGCTGGTGGAGGTTTAGGAATTAACTTCTGGTTAAATGAGAACATGGCTATTAAAGTACAGTCTGCTTACAAAAACAACTTTGCTGAAGAGTTAGAAGATGCAAACTATTTCCAAAACACATTAGGTTTAACTTTCGCTTTTGGAGGTTCTGATATTGATGGTGATGGAATATATGATAAAGATGACGCTTGTCCAGAAGTTTTTGGATTAGAAGAATTCAAAGGATGTCCTGATACTGATGGTGATGGAATCGAAGATGCTAAAGATGCTTGTCCAGAAGTACCTGGTACAGTTGAATTCAACGGATGTGCTGATACTGACGGTGACGGTGTTGCTGATCCTCAAGATGAGTGTGTTGATGTTGTAGGATTAAAAGAATTAAACGGTTGTCCTGATGCTGATGCTGATGGTCTTGCTGATGCTAAAGATGGTTGTCCTCAAGTAGCTGGTCCAGCTGCTAACAACGGATGTCCTTGGCCTGATACTGATGGTGATTCAGTATTAGATAAAGATGATCAATGTGTTGATGTTGCAGGAACTGTAGCTAACAACGGTTGTCCAGAAGCTACTGAAGAAGTTGTTAAGAAATTGAATGCTTATGCTAAAACAATCTTATTTGATTCAGGAAAAGCGTCTTTCAAAGAACAAGCTTTTGCAGCTTTAACTTCTATGAACGCAATCTTTAAAGAATACCCAACTGCTAAATTTGCATTAGGTGGTCATACTGATAGCGCTGGTTCTGCAAAAGGAAATCAAAAGTTATCTGAAAACAGAGTAAACGCTGTAAGAGACTGGTTTGTCGCTAACGGAATTTCTGCTGACAGATTATCTGCAACTGGATTTGGTGAAACAACTCCAATTGATTCTAACAGAACAAGAGCTGGTAGAGCAAACAACAGAAGAGTAGAGGTTAAATTAGCAAACTAATTTAATTCTAAAATATATTTTTAAAAGCGCCTCGATATCGAGGCGCTTTTTTTATGCAATCAATTTTGATATCAATCTTGGTCATTTTAATAAATAGAATTAATTTACAACCTTTAAGTTTACTCAGTATTAAATGAAAGTCATTACATGAAAAGTTTTATTGCAAAATGTTTAGAGAAAATAGATGTAGAGGCAAGTGCTATAAGTGATTCAGTTTTTGTGTTACCAAGTAAAAGAGCAGGAGTATTTTTAAAAAAAGAACTTTCAAAACACTATCAAACAACTCTTTTTCTTCCTAAAATAATAAGTATAGAAGAGTTTATAGAAGATGTTTCAGGATTAACGGCAAGTAGTAATCTTGAAATACTATTTACTTTTTATAAGGTATATGTTTCAATCATTCCAAATGAGTTAAAAGAATCTTTTGAATCATTTTCAAAATGGGGACAAATTTTATTACACGATTTTAATGAAATTGACCGTTACGGAATAGATGCTAAGCAATTTTTTGCTAATCTGTCAAACATCAAGCAAATTGAAAACTGGTCACCTAATGAGGAGCCCACGGAGTTGATTAAAAACTATTTGGATTTTTGGAAAAATTCGCATCAATATTATAATACGTTGAAATCTGAATTACTTAAAAGTAATTCAGGCTATCAAGGCTTAGTATATCGTGAAGCATCAAGCCAGATTAAATACTATATTCAAAATAATAAACAGTATCATTACTTTTTGGGATTTAATGCCTTAAACGCTTCTGAAGAAACTATTTTTCAAGAGATGTTAAAGCAAAATCGAGCAACTGTTATTTGGGATACTGACAAATTGTTTTTTGAATCTAAAAGCAATAGTTCAAGTCACTTTTTAAGAAAGTATCATACGGATTGGAGTTATTATATTGACAATAATTTTTCAATGATATCAGATGAGTTTTCGTCTAAAAAAAACATTGATGTTATCGCATTGCCAAAAAATATAGGGCAAGTAAAAAAAGTTGGAGAGCTGCTAAGTCTTTTATCGCCAACTGAATTAAAAGAAACAGCAGTAGTTTTAGGTGATGAAAGTTTGTTGTTACCGCTTTTAAATTCATTGCCTAAAAATGTAACCGATATTAACATAACCATGGGGATGTCGTTAAAAGATATTCCGTTAACTTCTTTTTTTGACAGTATATTTCAACTCTATTTTAAGCAAAAAGGAGATCGATTTTATTATAAAAAGCTACTTCATTTTTTAAATAATAATTATACTAAGTTATTACTAGGAACTGATTCCGTAAGTAATTTGATTACTTATATACAACAATATAATATTATCAGTATTAAAACAAAGGAAGTAAAGGAGGTACTGCCAAATAGCGAACTTTTAGAGACTATATTATCATTAGGGAATTCTACAACATTGGAATGTATTTCGGTATTTAAACGTATAACTTTTGATTTAAAAGATAAAGTAGATGACCCACTAACAAATCAGTTGGATTTAGAGTATCTATATCGATTTAATGAGGTGTTTAATGTATTGGATGTACTCCAAGATAAGTATAAGTCAATAACAAGTATCGATGAGTTTTATCAAATTTATAAAGAAGTTTTAAGTTCGGAAACATTAGATTTTAAAGGCGAACCTGTACAAGGGTTACAAATAATGGGGATGCTAGAGTCTCGTGTATTAGACTTTAAACGAGTTATACTTACTTCAGTTAATGAGGGAATATTACCAGCAGGTAAAAGCAATAATTCCTTTATTCCTTTTGATTTAAAAATAGCCTTTAAATTACCAACCTATTATGATAAGGATTCAGTATATGCATACCACTTCTTTCGACTTTTACAACGGGCAACCGATGTTAGCCTAATTTATAATACGGAACCAGACGGATTAAATGCAGGTGAAAAGAGTCGGTTTTTATTGCAGTTAGAAGCACTTATTTCAGATGAGCATAACATAAGCTATGAAGTTTGTTCTCCTGATATACCAACTACTACTCAGGAATTGCAAGTAATTCAAAAAGATGAAAAGGTGATAGCGCGATTAAAAGAGATTGCTAAAAAAGGCTTTTCTCCTTCTGCCTTAACACAGTATGTAAGAAACCCAATTGACTTTTATCAGCAAAAAATATTACGGATTTATGAAGAGGATGAAGTAGAGGAAACTGTAGCTGCAAATACGTTAGGGACTATTGTTCATAATACCCTGGAGAACTTTTACAAACCATTAGAAAATCAAATCCTGACCAAAGAATTGGTTTTACAAATGCAGAAACAAATTACTTCTGAAGTGGGTAAGCAGTTTCAGTCAGAGTTCAAAAAAGGAGATATTACCAAAGGAAAAAATTTAATTATATATAATATTGCGAAACGTTATGTGTCTAATTTTTTAAAGCAAGAATTAAAATTGATAGCTGAAAGTAATGAAGTAATTATTCGACATGTTGAGTCTGATTTACGTACAGAAATTAAAGTTCCAGGATTAGTGTTTCCAATATTTATTGCAGGAAAAGTAGATCGGATTGATGAGGTAGATGGAACAATAAGGATTATTGATTATAAAACGGGTAAAGTAGATCAAAGTAAGGTTGAGTTGGTTAATTGGGAGGATATCACAACGGATTATACTAAATATAGTAAACCGTTTCAGATATTGATGTATGCATACATGATTCAATCTCAGAAACAATTTACTAAACCGATAGAGGCTGGGATTATTTCATTTAAAAACTTAAGTGCTGGTTTTTTGAAATTTTCTAAAAAGGATAAGGCAGGTAGAGGCGCTAATAAAGATACTGTCATCATACAAGAAACCTTTGATAATTATTTAAGTGAATTGTATCAGTTAGTTCTAGAAATATGTAATATAAATATACCATTTACAGAAAAAGAAGTGTAGGATGATAAAGGAAACAAGTATTCTCCAAAGAGAAAATAAAAAGCCAATAATTTTAGACGTGTCTTTTGAAGCGAATGGAAATCAAAAACCAGTTGTTATTTTTTGTCATGGATATAAAGGATTTAAAGATTGGGGATGTTGGAATGTTTTAGCTTCACATATAGCATCAGCCGATTTTTTCTTTTTAAAGTTTAATTTCTCTCACAATGGAGGGACAATGGAACAACCAATCGATTTTCCTGATTTAAATGCTTTTGGAGAGAATAACTTTATAAAGGAGCTGGATGATCTAGAAAAAGTGATATCATGGATTACAAGTACTGAAAATAAGTATTCAACCGAACTGAATTCACAAGATATTATTTTAGTTGGACATTCTAGAGGTGGTGGGATTGTAACAATTAAAGCTTCTGAAGATAATAGAATTACAAAAGTAATTACATTGGCAGGAGCATCGGATTATAAATCAAGATTCCCCGTTGGCGATGAATTAGCGTATTGGCGAAAAAAAGGAGTTGCTTATATAGAGAATACTAGAACAAAGCAACAAATGCCACATTTTATTCAGTTTTATGACAATTTCATGGAAAATGAAGCTCGTTTAACAATAGCTACGGCTGCTAAAAATATAACTATTCCTCACTTAATCATTCATGGAACAACTGACGAAACAGTTCCATTTAAAGAAGCAGAGGCATTGCACAACTGGAATAAAAATAGCAAGTTGTTTGCAATAGAAAATGCAAATCATGTTTTTGGAGGAAGCCATCCATGGGAAGGCGATTCTCTTCCTAGTGATTTAGAACTAGCGGTAAATGAGATTATAAGTTTTAGCAAATAATGACAATTACAAAACCAACTAAAAGGGATATTCCAGAATTATTGATAGTTACTAAAGCCTGTGCAAAAGCAATGATAGCAAGTGGTATTTATCAATGGAATGAAGATTATCCGTCAAATAATGCTTTTGAAAAAGATATCGAATTAGGTCAACTTTGGGTATTAAAAGAGAGTGATACTATTATCGGATCAGTAGTGATTTCTGATATAATGGATGAAGAGTATAAAGCTGTTGAGTGGTTAACGACAAACGCAAAAAATGTTTATATACATCGTTTAGCAATACATCCGAATTATCAAGGAAAAGGATTAGCACAAAAATTAATGGACTTTGCTGAAACATATGCTAAAGAAAATGATTTTATATCTGTTCGTTTAGACACTTTTAGTATTAATAAGCGAAATAATATATTTTATATAAAAAGAGGGTACCAAAAATTAGGTGATGTCTATTTTCCTAAGCAAAGTGAACATCCTTTTCATTGTTATGAACTAGTATTTTAACCGACCAAGGGTTTAATTATCTAAAAATAATATTTTAATGTTTGTCTTGAATTTTTCTATCAAGGCATTTAATTTATTCATTTAATTGAAAGTAGATTTAAGTTTTAAAAGTATTAATAAATTAGCAATACCTGCTTTGATTGCCGGAATTGCTGAGCCAATAATTTCCGCTACTGATTTAGCTATTATTGGAAACTTACCAAATCATAGTGCAGAAGCAGCAGCTGCGGTTGGACTAGTGTCGGTTTTTTTAAATGCTTTAATATGGATGTTAGGGCAGAGCAGAAGTGCAATATCTGCTATTGTATCGCAGTATTTAGGTGCTGGAAAATTTGAAGAAGTTAAAAACTTACCCATACAAGCGATATTGATTATTATAGGTATTAGTGTGCTCATACTCGGAATTACCTTTCCGTTTGCTAGAGAAATATTCAGTTTATATAATGCCAAAGGTCTGATGTTGGATTATTGTGAAGACTATTACCAAATTAGGGCTATTGGTTTCCCTATGATTTTGGTCACGTTTGCTATAATGGGAACCTTTAGAGGCTTACAAAATACATATTATCCTATGTTGATAGCTCTGACAGGTTTGGTTGTAAATTTAGGTTTGGATGTGATTCTAGTGTTTGGAATTGAGGGGTATCTTGCTCCATTAGGTTTGAAAGGTGCTGCATATGCTAGTGTAATTTCACAAGCTGTAATGTTAGTGTTGGCCTTTTATTATCTCATTAAAAAGACGTCAATTCATATTAGGTTTAGTCTCCCTTTTAATAAAGAAATAAAGAATTTAATGATAATGATTCTCAATCTTTTTGTGAGAACCTTAGCTTTAAATGTAGCATTAAATTTGTCAAGTTATTTTGCCGCTAGTTATGGCGTAGAATATATTAATGCCTATACAATAGCGGTTAATATCTGGTTTATTTGTGCCTTTGTAATCGATGGATATGCAAGTGCTGGAAACATGATTTCAGGGAAGTTATTTGGAGCAAATGATATTGAAAATTTAATTGTACTAAGAAAAAAGTTGACCAAATACGGATTAGTAGTAGGATTTTTGTTGTTAATTATTCTAGGTACTTTTTATTTTCCAATTGGGAGATTGTATTCAAATAATGATTTGGTGAGAGAGCAATTTTACAATACATTTTGGATTGCTATTGCAATGCAGCCTTTATGTGCTGTTGCCTTTATTTATGATGGAATGTACAAAGGAATGGGAAAAATGAAAACACTCCGTAATTTATTATTACTAACCACGTTTTTTGGGTTTATACCAGTATTGCTTATTGCAAATTATTTCGACCTGATGTTATATGGTGTCTGGATGGCTTTTGTTGTTTGGATATTTTTAAGAGGATTGATTTTGAAATTAGATTTTAAGAAAACAATTATTAGTGAAATGAGAAAAAGTCTTTAAAAAAAATCACTAGCATGTTCAAAAAACTTCCAAACAAATAAAATAGCAAAGCATGAAGCTACGGTAAATTTTATAAAAGCAGATGTTAGCAAGCCCAACAAAGATCCAAAAGCAGCTTTTATAGCTATATTCGATTTTGTTCCATAAAGTAATTCCCCAGTTAAAGCTCCTAAAAACGGACCAACAATAATACCAAAAGGAGGAAAAAAGAAAATACCAATTAGTAATCCTACTGTAGTTCCGATAACTCCATATCTGGAACCTCCAAAACGTTTTGCTCCCATGGCGGGGATAAAATAATCTAAGATAAATATAGTAAGCGCTAGTATTAACGTAATTCCTAATACGGTATAACTCACCGGTACTGCATCGGTAAGATATAAAAATAATAATCCAAACCAACTGGTAATTGGTCCTGGAAGTATTGGAATGAAACTACCAATTATTCCACCAATAATTAATGTAAAACCTATTATAATAAAGACTATATCCATGCTTTTGTTTTGTCCCACCAGTGGGCTTAATTCTCCGAGGCTTGTCTCGAACGAAAAATGTTATTGTTCATTAAGACCTCATGTGTTTGCACAGAGGACATTGATTTATTAGACGTCTCATTTGTTATTTTGTTACAACTTTGTAACTAATAAATTAGTTTAAACTATATTTTTAGTTACATTTGTATAACTAAGTTTTTAGTTAAAAGATTAAATCCAAGAAATATGAAGCAGTTAACACGAGCAGAAGAAGAGGTAATGCAACATTTATGGAGCTTAAATGAAGCTTCAGTAAAAGAAATTATTGCGTTATTTCCTGAACCTAAACCAGCATATAATACTGTTTCTACAATTATAAGAATATTAGAAACTAAGGAGTTTGTTAATCATAAGCAAAAAGGGAAGGGATATATCTACTTTCCATTAGTAGCTAAAGAAAAGTATAGTAAACAGTCTGCTCATAAATTAGTAGAAGGTTATTTTCAAGGCTCTTTTAAAAGTATGGTTTCTTATTTCACTAAGAACAATGACATATCAGTAAGTGACTTAGAAGCGATATTAAAAGAGTTGAATTCTAAAAAGAAATAATATGCAAACGATAATATTACAAATACTCGTTTTTCAATTATGCTTTTTAATAGTGTATGAATTACTGTTAAGAAAAGAAACTTTTTTCAATTGGAATAGGGCATATTTACTAATCACATCTGTGGTATCCTTAGTAGTTCCGTATATCAAACTAAAGTCATTTGCTACCGTTATCCCTAGTGAGTTTATAATTAGTCTTCCGGCTGTAATATTGGGAGAAACTAAACTTGCAGACCCAATGGTGATTGATAACATAGAAACTACATTAACCAATAATCAATCACAATTTTCAGTAGTTTGGATTTGGTATGCAGGTATAGTTGTTTTTACAGTTGTATTACTATTTAAACTATTTAGGATATGGAGATTTAAGCAAGCTAGTAATTCTATACAGAAATGCGGATATTCAATCACAACTCTTAAAAACTCAGAAGATGCTTTTTCATTTTTAAAGAGTATTTTTTTAGGAGATAAAATAGAAAGCACTCAGAAAGAAAGTATTTTAAAACATGAAAAAGTTCATGTGGAAGAAAAGCATACTTTAGATTTATTATGGTTTGAGTTATTACGAATTGCTTTCTGGTTTAACCCGTTAGTATATATCTATCAAAAAAGAATTACTGAAGTACATGAGTTCATTGCCGATAAAAGCGCTTCAAAATACCAGCAAAATTATTACGAAAGCTTGTTAGCGAAGACGTTTAACATTGCTCAGTTCTCGTTAGTTAATCAATTTTATTCATCATCATTAATCAAAAAACGTGTCATTATGTTAACAAAAGAAAAGTCAAGTAGAACAAAATTAGTAAAGTACATTACAATCATTCCAATTGTATTATTCATGTTGGTTTATGTGTCGTGTTCAGATGCTTTGGAAATAGAAAACACTCAAGAAACAGTAGTAAGTTCGGAGACAACTGTAATGGAGGATGTTTTAAGAATAACTAACGAGGCATTTGATTTAAATAAACCAATAACATCAACTACGCCTGAACAAAGAGCAAATTTTAATAAAAAAATAAAAGAATATTATGTAGCTAATGAATTTAAAATTAAAAATTTAGATTTAAATAAGTATGCACAATATTATTCGGTAAATGAAAAAGTAGATTTACCTATAAAAGACTTGATGTGTTTTTTATCAACAGAATTATCGATGTTATCGATATTTCATGCAATTGAGTATGAAGCAGAACCAATTGCTTTACAAATTAGAAATAAGTATAATTATACGAGACTTAACGAATTGAATTTTAAACTGCCAAACGAAAACCTTTATAAAAAAGCTTATAAAAAAGCAATAAAAGAAGGAATGAAAGAAGTAAATACTTCAGTTGATTATTCTGTTAAAGGAGAATCATCAGTAACATTTCAACAATTAGACCAAGCTCCAATTTTCCCAGGTTGTGATGAAAAAGCAACATTAGAAGAATTAAAAAAATGTTTTAGCATGAGTATAGCTAAGCATATCAATAAAAACTTCAATACAAAAATTGGGAAAATGCATAATTTGTTAGGAAGACAAAAAATATATATAGCGTTTAAAGTTGATGGAAATGGTAAAGTAAAAGATGTAAAAGCACGTGGTCCACATGAAGCTTTAGTTGCAGAAGCTGAGCGTGTAATAAATACATTACCAACTTTAAAACCGGGTAAGCACAATGGAAAAGCAGTTACAGTTCCTTTTTCAATACCAGTTATTTTTCAAATAAACTAAATGAAGAAAATATTTTTATTACTGATAAGTATACTATCAATCAAAGCCGAAGCTCAGACTTCGGCTTTAGCTGTTGCTGATAGTTTATTTCAATTAGGGAATTATTCAAAGGCTATTTCATTTTATGAGAAGGATGTAGATAAAAGCGTTTATACGCTAACTAAAATTGCACAATCTTATGTTGGAATAGGAGCAAATAGAAAAGCGATACCATATTATGAAAACATTGTTTTAAAAGATAGTACGCAGTTAATTACGCAATATGAATTAGGGAAATTATATTATAAAACTAAGGCTTCTGAAAAAGCTTTTAATTGTTTTAAAAATCTGGTGGAAAAGGATAAACAAAATCCAAATTTTAGATATCAATTAGGGTTGGTTCAGTTGCAAGCAAAAGATAAAAAGCATATTGAATCCTTCAGAAAAACAGTTGCTTTAGATCCATTCCATTTAAAAGGAATCAAACAATTGTGTAAATATTATTTAAAAAAAAGTAGCTGGGTTTCTTTTGAGAAATATAGTTCTATAGGATTACAAAACTATCCTGAAAATGAAATTTTAATTAACTACAAAGCACAAGCCTGTTTTAATCAGGGACACTATAAAAAAGCTATTATATACTTTACCAAATTATATGAAACTGATCCAGAAAATAAATTTGTTTTGTATCGTTTAGGTTTGTCAAATCATATGTTAATGCAATATGATGATGCCATTTTATTTTATGATAAGGCAATTGAACAAGATAGTACTAATGGTGATTACCACACCCAAATTGGGTTGGCGTATTTGGGTAAAGAGTCTTATAAAAAGTCACGTCTTCATTTATTACAAGCTTTGGTTTTTAATGGTGTAAAGGTGGATAGTGAGTATTATAACTTAGGGATATGGCATAAGGAGCAAAAGCAATACGCAAAAGCAATGCAACTATTTAAGAAAGCTTTTAAGGAGAATAGGTATAACTACAAAGCTAAATTTGAACAAGCAATTTGTGCCGATAATTATTATAAAGATAACGATAGTAAATTAGAATTGTACCAAGATTATAAATTGTACTTTGAAGGGAAAAATAAGAGAAATGATGAAATTGTAGCTGCCAGAATAAGTCATTTTAAAGAGTTAATACATCTAGAAGGAAATACGAATCAAGTTAAAAAAGTAGCTTCAGAATAATTATCTTTAATGTTTTATAAAATGAACTCATGAAACAAAAAGTATTATTTATAGATAGAGATGGAACCATAATTAAGGAAACTTCAGATGAAAAAATAGATTCTTTTGAAAAGTTAGTCTTTTACCCAAAAGCACTTGTTTCCTTGCATAAAATAGCCAAAAAGTTAGACTACGAATTAGTCATGATTACCAATCAAGACGGATTAGGAACTTCTTATTTTCCAGAAGATACTTTTTGGCCAGTGCAGAATTTTGTTGTCAATACTTTTCAAAATGAAGGAGTAGTATTTAAAGCTATTTATATAGATAAAACCTTCCCGAAAGAAAATACATCCACAAGAAAACCTAATACAGGTTTATTAACATCATATTTTTCTGATTACTATGATTTAGAAAACTCCTTTATGATAGGCGATCGATTAACCGATATGGAGTTAGCGAAAAATTTTGGTGGAAAAGGAATTTTTATCAATGATAAAACACATTTGGGAACTAACGAAATTACTGTAAAGAGAGAAGAATTAGATAGTCATATAGCATTAGAAACTAATAATTGGAATACCATATATAAATTTCTGAAAAAACTGTAATTGCTATTCTATAATGAGATTGACTTATTGTGTTGTTATTTTCGTATTTTTCCAGTCTAAATCATTGATTTGAAGAAAGCTGTTACTATTATTTGTGTTTTGTTATTTTGTTCTTGTAATTATTTCGAGAGTAAAAAGATTCATGCTACTGATGAAAGTATTCAGAATCGGTTAGAAACTTTAGATAAATCAGTTATAGACAAGTTTCCTGTTTTTAAAGATTGTGAACAAGTAGATGAAAATGTAGCCGCTGAAAAAAACTGTTTCATCACTTCATTGAGCAATTATATTACAAACTCATTATTGGAAAAAAATCTGGTACTGGAAAAGGAACTAGATAGCTATTTCCAAGTACTTATAGAAGTTTCAAAAGAAGGAAACATTGAAATATTATCATTTACAATAGATGATATTTTAAAAGAAAGTATTCCAGATATTGAACAAATTATTGCCCAAAGTATAGCAGAATTACCAAATATTACACCAGCATATAAAAAAATAAATTCTGGTGAGCATGTCAAAGTAAAAACACAGTTTATAATACCAATACGAGTTGTGGCTCAGGTTGAAGGTGATTAGTATATAGAACTCCTTTTATAAAACCAAGACCTTTACGATACTTAAAACACAAATAAAAAAAACGATTTCAAGAAAATTCCTGAAATCGTTTTTTTTTTATGTTTTGTAAATTAAGAATTCTTAACTTCTGAAGGTTTTATAAATTAAATTTATACCCTAATCGTAAATCTAGAGGAGTATTTCCTCGATTTTCAAAACTAATCAATGCAACTAATTCATTTGCCGATAAGGTAATATAACCATTACCTAATTTAATATCAGCCCCTATACCTAAAATGATTGGAGCATCTAAAGTTGATCCAGACTCTTTGGATACTGTAGTAGTTGTTCCAACAGTAGTTGTAGTTTCTGATTTAGAGAAAGTATACGTAGCTAATGTTGCTTGAGGGTAGATTGAAAAAGATTCTTTGTTGAATACTCTGAATCGGTAGAATAACCCGAATTGGCTAGATGAATATTTAAAATCATCTGCTTCTAAACTTTGTTTAAATATTACACCTAATGAATGTCTTGAACGTTTTTCATCATAAACTTCAACCTCTGCTCCAAATACCGGAACCATGGTGTTATTAGGGTTTTTTACAAACGGATTGTTTGACATTCCAGCAAAACCTCCTAACCTAGCTTTGGTTTCTGGTCGTTCAGCCTGTAATTTGTAATCAATATCAGATGCTTTATTGTATTGGTCTATATAAGTCCTTAAGCTAGCAAGAGTCAAGTTAACTTTAGAGATATCCTTTGCTGCATCAGCGGTAAGAATACTTAATATTTCTTTGTACTCACTCTGATATTTTCCGTTTTCATCTTTTGTGTTTGTCAATTCTGTAAGGGCATCATTTTTTTTGATAAAATAACGATATTTACCTTCTGCAACAACATAAAATAAAGATGCTTTCCCAGTAATTTCTTCTGTTAGTTCGTATGATTTTCCATCTATTGTATGCGTCATTTGTGCAAAAGAAGAAACGCTTAAAAATAACGTAAACACAAGTATAGTAATGATTTTATTCATGGTGATAATATTGTAGTTAAGCCTCCATTAGAGGAATTTCGATAAAAATAAAGAATAAATAGGAAATAAACTTAAATTAGAGATTAAATAGCTCCTTTTATCGTGCAGGTAATTTCAACGACCAATTATTCCTAACAGATAAATACCTAATAATAACTACGGTAAGCATGGAAATAACCATGTTAAGTGTAGGGATGTCTGAAATATGCTCTAAACCTAAAAACACTAAGCCTCCAGCAAGACAAGCTGAGGCATAAATTTCTTTTCTAAATATCAACGGAACTTTGTTAGTTAATACATCACGGATAATTCCTCCAAATACTGCGGAAACAATTCCCATAAGGATTGCTACGGTTGGCTCAAGTCCTACTGAAAGCGTTTTTTGCAATCCTAAAATAGTAAACAATCCAATACCAATAGTATCAAAAAAGAACATGCTTTTTCGTAATTTAATAATTCTCTTTTTAAATAAGTAAGAAAGGATAAGGGCTGCAATAATAGTCCATAGATAATTTAGATCAGTCATCCACCCCACGGGGGTTTGACCAATAAGCATATCACGAAGTGTACCTCCTCCTATAGCAGTTACCATACCAATAATGCTTGCTCCAACGACATCAAAATCACTATCAATTGCAGTAAGGATTCCGCTAATAGCGAATACTAAAGTTCCTACAATGTCAAGAATATAAATCCAATCCATGAAATATTAAATTAGACTACAAAAATAAGTTAAATTGAAATTAGAATAGCATGTTATCAAAGATAAAAGCTTCAGGTGATATCTATTTTTTAAAACTTCTCCCTTTCCATTTAAAAGTTCCAAACATACTTGTGAGGGCTATAAACACTGTGAAAAAGGAATATAAGATAACTGTTTTTAAATAGGGAATAGGTTTAAGTTGCTCTTGGTATAAACCTGCCGTTTTGTAAATAAGAATAGTATCTATTACAGCTTTAGGAATTAGAAGCCATAGGAATTGTAGGTTAAAGACTCCCATTATAAAAGAGAATACTATTATGAAGTTCGCAAGGAAAACAACCATTCCGATTCCTTTAGCATAAGGGTTTTTAAAATGAGTGGCTTTGGCAGCCCATCGTTTGCGTTGTTGTATTAATTCAGCCCAAGTATTTGTGGGAAATGTTGTTACTAATGCTTCAATATTTTTTAAGAATAATACCTTGCTTTTATCATAAGCAATAAAGTTTTCTAGTAAAAACACATCATCACCACTGGCTATAAAATTGTTGTTTTCAAAACCATTTAAGCTTAAAAACAAATCTTTCCGATATGCTAAATTGGCACCATTAGCCATAAAAGGTTGCTGAATGCCAAAGCCACCAATTGTAGCTCCTTGCATGCTTAAAAAATCAGTTAACTGAAATTGTGTTAAGAAGGATGAATTACTTTTAAAACTTACAGGAGCAACTAACATATTTGGCTCGTTTGTAACAATACTAGTATTAAAAATTGCTAACCATAAAGGCGGTAGTATACAATCAGCGTCAGTAGATATAACCCAATTGTATTTCGCTTTTGGCATAGCGATGCTTATGGCATCTTTTTTAGGAGAATTTGAACTTCGGATGTTTTTAATAAGTTGGAGGTCAATGTCAGGGTTGTTACTAGAAAATTCATTGATAAGTTCTACCGAATCGTCAGAAGAATCATCATCAACTAAAATAATTTCAAAGAGGTTTTTTGTATACGCTAATGCAGCAATTGAAACTAATAATTGAGGCAATCTTTTCGCTTCGTTTCTAAAAGGAATTATTATAGAAAAGCGAGTTTTTGGAGGGTGGTTTTTCGCACTTTCTTTTACCTTATCAAATCCAACGATAAATAGTAGAATAAGGAAGGAATACGTACCTATTATAATGGCGCATATGATATATATTAATAGCATTAGCTTTCAGTATTAATTTTGAATTGCAATACAAAATAGCTCCCTACTATTGCTGGAAAGGCAAAATTAAACAGCCACATTAATGTAGTTATTGCTAAAACAACAAATTCATTAGCATCAACAAAATTAAATAGCCAAACGGCAATGCTTCCTTTTACAAGAACATCTAAAATAAAAATAGTCGGAATTACGGATACTAATATATACATACTTGTAATAAATGCCATGGCATCAATATAGGAAACATCAATACCAAATAACCATATTAAAAAATAAAATTGATGTGCAAAAATACCGTATTTTAATAGTGATAATAAAACAGTTTTTATAATGGTTTCGGTATTCAAAGTGTTGTAAAAACGCTTGAGTTTTGAAAATGAATACCCTTTTACAATAGTGTATTTTTTTTTAGATGAATAGTTGTAAATAAAGTATATAAGTAGGGTTCCTAAAATAGTAAAGCAAAGCATTCTGTAATACGAAACAGGAAGCTTATAGCTGTTTATGACATATAGTAAACCTACAATTCCGAATACGATAGTTGCTGTTAACTGCGCTAAGTTCCCTATTAAGTTCAGTCCGAGAATTTTCTTTCTATATAATTTAGGAAAGTACATGGCTTTCGCGCCATATTCCCCAATCCTGTTTGGAGTAATGATTGATGCGGTTAAGGAACCAAGGGATTGTTCCATGGCTTTGCTAAAAGAAAGTGGTTTTATTTCACGTACTAAAATTTTCCATTTGAAACTTTCTATTCCCCAATTCAGCACACTAAAACTCAAGAGAAGCAGAATATTTGGTATAGTTACGAGTTTCTTTTTATGAAGCAATTCCATGAAATAATCAAAATCTAATATATCATTATGAATTAGCTTTTGATATATAAAAAAACCAGCAGCAAAAACGATTGCTAACTTTACCGCCATAAAAGCAATTTGCTTTAAGCGAATACGTAAAGTAGACATACTATTGTGCTTGGTCATTAGTTTTTAGTAAGTTTGTAATATTCAGTCCGCAAATTATAAAATTTAAACAGATGAACAGATTTAGCGTAGCACTATTCTTTATAATAGTTTCAAATTTAATTACAGCACAAACATTAACACTTGATTTAGGGGTGGGTTTTAATAAGCCTTCTGATAATTTCGGAACTACTTATGAGGCTAAACCAATTAATGGATTAACGGTAGATGCTGGACTACGTTATATGTTTAAAAAGAAATTAGGAGCAAAGTTAGACTTAGGTTTTAACCGTTATGGTGAAGGAGGAGAGTCTCCAGAATTTAAAGCTAATTTTACACGAGTAAATCTTCAGGGATATTATAATGTTTGGGATCATTTATACGATTTGCAAATGCGTTTGCCTGAGCGTATCGGTGTTTTTTTACATGCAGGTCCTGGAATGTCATTTATAAAACCATTAAGCGAACCATTCATAAACAATAAAAGTAGTAATTTTAATGTAATGGCAGGTGTGGCAATACATTATGGGGTTACCGATAGAGTATCAGCATTTGTTGATGCCTCTAATATTTTTAATTTAGGACAGAAAATTAATTATGAAGGATCAGTTATAGCTGATACTATTAATTCATCAATGGCTAATATAACTTTTGGAGTAAGTATCTCTATTAATTCGGAATGTTATTTCTGTGATGAGCCAGAAATGTAATTCAATAGTGGGATTGACTTTTTTAAATGTATATATATTCAAACTAATATAGTGGCTAAAGAAAAAATCATATTAGGAGTTGATCCAGGAACAACCATAATGGGGTTTGGACTTATAAAAGTAGTTGATAAAAAAATGGAGTTTTTACAAATGAACGAACTCCTTTTGCAAAAATATAAAGATCCTTATACCAAGCTAAAACTCATTTTTGAACGTACTATGGAGTTGATAGATACCTATCACCCAGATGAAATGGCTTTAGAAGCACCGTTTTTTGGAGTAAACGTGCAATCCATGTTAAAACTGGGGAGAGCTCAAGGGGTAGCAATGGCCGCTGGATTATCACGTCAAATACCAGTAGCCGAATATGCACCTAAAAAAATAAAAATGGCCATTACAGGTAGCGGAAATGCAAGTAAAGAGCAAGTAGCAGCAATGTTAAAAAGCCTTTTGAATTTAAAAACCCTACCTAAAAATTTAGATGCTACTGATGGACTGGCAGCTGCAGTATGTCATCATTTTAATTCTGGAAAAACTGTAGGGACAAAAAGTTATGGTAGCTGGGAAAGTTTTGTGAGCCAAAACGCTAATAGAGTTAAGAAGTAACATCATCTGTTTATTACAATTATGCAAGACATAGAACAACTGAAATATCCCGCAGGAAAATTACAGATTCCAAAACAAATTACGGAAACTGATATAAAAACGTATATAAATACAATTGCTCAATTTCCAGAACAAGTAGCGACTGAAATAAAAGGCTTGACAGATGATGAATTATCAAGTTATCATTATCGCTTAGGAGGTTGGAATATAAAACAAGTGTTAAACCATTGTATTGACAGCCATATGAACAGTGTTGTTCGGTTTAAACTAGCGCTAACGGAGGAGAACCC
>Ga0209291_1001736_pt1 | contig 18831 bp, 12 predicted proteins | sample GOMGulsemesocosm_FD_184633 | JGI IMG/M metagenome (GOLD analysis project Ga0209291, IMG submission 184633) | Methane-oxidizing microbial communities from mesocosms in the Gulf of Mexico - GOM9B Gulf of Mexico (SPAdes) (version 2) | ecosystem: Environmental > Aquatic > Marine > Cold seeps...
TATAATTTCATCATTGACGAAAATAGATTGTTTTTGTGACTAGGACTTTCCAAAAAAGAACTCAGCGCATTATGAAAGGCTGATTGATAGCTGCGAGGTGAATTGCCATTTAGATACACTTTGCCAACATATGACGGCTCATCACTTGAATGTGGATTTAACTGAATGACTAGCCAACCTTTAGCCCACTTCAGATTGTCTTTTTTAAAATATTTCGGTGACATTTGAGCATCGACTAAGAAGCAATTATATTGACCAGCCATAAACCCCATTTTGTGAAACCATTGGGATAATGTATTGCGTAATATCGCATCCATATCAGGCGCTAATTTCAAGCAACGTGTCTTTGGAAACTCTACAATACGTGAGTAAGTTTGCTCCCAATCTATGATATTTTTATTTACACAGTTTTGTTTACACAGTTGGTTTAAAAGTAAGGCTTTTACATACATAGTGTCCATGGCCACTTGATGTCTTTTGTACTTTAAGAAAGGATAAAATGAGTTTTCATTAACATCAATAAAACTCAATAATTTACTACCTTTTTCCAGTTCATTAATTAAAAATTGAATTAAGGATACTCGCTCAATGGTGCCAACAATATAGTGATTACCTTGTTCTTCAACATTTCTTCCCCATTTTATATCCGTAATACCAGCGGTCTTGAGTGCTGCTTTTACTGAGAGTTCTGACTGTTCATAAAAAACATGCTTGCTAAAAGGTGCTTGAGATAATAAATGAGGGCTAACAAGCGTCATTAATTGGCGACTTAAATCAACCACAGCTGACACCTTAGCTGCTGCTAACGTACTGCCTTCACCATAGAAAACAAATTGAGTGGTTGATAGTGCTGGAACATCGTACCAGGTTGGCACATTATGAGGTTGGCAATGAGCAAACAAACTCACAACAGATAACGATATAAACGTTAGGGTGCGTTGATACAAGCACTTAATATTCAAGATAAATTCCTTTTATTCTATAAGTAATGCATTGAATATATTTTCATGAAATATATTTAATTAGATAACAATGTATGCGCTACGAAATAGATAAAAAGAAATTTGAGCAATATGATTGCTGATAAGTCCCTTTTAAAACACTAAACTGCCGAAATAGTTCTACACATCCTTGATCGGTGTGCAGACTACTTAAATTATAATTTAAAGCAAGTTTTAACGAAGAAATAGTACAATAACACATCGAATTCGTACTTTAGTTCTAGCCATTAATTTTCGAATAAACAAAAAAAACCGCTCAAGAGAGCGGTTTTTTAATTAAGGTATTTGTTATTTAAAGTGTGATACCTAACTTGCTCAGCTCTTTTGAAGCAACTTTTGCAGATAGTGGAATATAACCATCTTTAGCTACAATCTTTTGACCTGTTTTAGATAAAACCATCTTAACGAACTCACGTTCCATTGGTGCTAAAGGCTTGTTTGGGTGCTTGTTAACATAAACGTATAAGTAACGCGACAATGGGTAAGTGCCATTTAAAGCGTTAGCTTTAGTGGCTGCCACATAGTTATTTCCTTTTTTCGCTAGTGCAACAGCTTTAACACTTGATGTTTTGTAACCAATGCCTGAGTAACCTAATGCATTAATTGATGATGCAACTGATTGTACAACGGAAGCAGAACCCGGCTGTTCGTTAACTTTCGTATTAAAATCACCTTTACACAGTGCTTTCTTTTTAAAGTAACCATAAGTACCAGATACTGAATTACGACCGTATAATTGAATATCTTTGCCAGCCCAGCTACCAGTTAGGCCTAAATCACCCCAGCGGTTTATTTCTTCGCCGCCACACTTGTGCGTTACAGAGAAAATACTATCGACTTGTGCAATAGTTAAACCTTTAATTGGATTATCTTTATGTGCAAAAACAGCGAGTGCATCGATAGCAACACGAACAGGTGTTGGCTTATAACCAAAACGTTTTTCGAATGCTTCTATTTCACGCGCTTTCATCTTACGGCTCATTGGGCCAAATTGTGATGTACCTTCAGTTAAGGCTGGTGGCGCAGTAGAAGAACCCGCCGCTTGAATTTGAATATTCACATTTGGGTAATTACGTTTAAATTCTTCAGCCCAAAATGTCATCATATTAGCCAAGGTATCTGAGCCCACTGAAGACATGTTGCCAGAAACACCATGTGCTTTGACGTATGCAGGTAATTTGCTGTCTGTTGTTGATGCATTAGCAGATACCAATAAACCAGAGGTTAATAGGGTAATACCGATATTGCGCGCTAGTTTTAATAATTTCATTTGTTACTCCGATGCTTTCGCTTAATTTGTCATGTATGTTGTAAACGAGAGCTATGTTGCATAAAGTTAGTGACAGTTAGGTGACTTAAATATGAAGCTTTTATGACGGTTCATTTATCGGCGTTTTTTTATTAATAAAGGATACTATTCGCTCATTATTAATCACAAAACTAAAGCGACTTCCTTTACCTAAAGTACTTTTAATCGTTAAATTTGATTGATGATTTCGCAGTACATGTTTAACAATTGCTAAGCCTAATCCTGTGCCGCCACTGGTACTTGATCGTGATTGTTCAATACGATAAAAGCGTTCGGTTAAACGGTTTAAATGAATAGGCTCTATGCCCATGCCATTATCATGCACCATAAACTGAGCACCATGAGGATGATGATTCCAACTCACTTTAATGGCACTACCATCTGGACAATAACGAATAGCGTTGGTCACTAAATTGGCGCAAGCGCTATAAATTTGTGTTTCATCTCCATAAACATCAAGGCCCTTTTCGATCTCAAATTTTATGCTCATATCACGCTGTCCAATGAGACTAACGGCATCAGAATTAAGCATATCCATTTGTTCCCGCATGTTAACAACGATGTGCTTAGAGGCCATATTGGCGAACTCTAACTTTGACAATGCCAATAGTTGCTCCACCATCGACTGCATTCTGGTTGTTTGTGTTCTCATGGCTTTTACGGCTACATTAGTACTATTATTGGGGGATTCACCGTCGTCAAACAACTCTAAATACCCTTGTAATACAGTGAGCGGAGTTTTTAATTCATGAGACACATTGGCCACAAATTCACGGCGCATTTCTTCAAGTTGATTGAGACGAGTAACATCTCGAGACACCAGTAAATACTGATCGGCACCATATTCAATAATACGATTTTCTAGGAGTATTTCTTCGTTGGCGGGTGACGGTATTAAAATGACTTGATCATATTCACGCGCCGCTAAGTATTCAGAAAACTGGGGGTATCGAATTAAATTATCTAAGCGTTGTCCTTTATCCATCGGCCATTTTAGCCCCAGTAATTCCCTCGCCTGGCTATTGCACCACAAAATATTATTAAACTGGTTATACATAACCACACCATCGGGCAATGCATCGGCGCCTTGTCTAAACTCACCTAAGTTATCAACCAGTTGACGACGACGACGACGATTTCCGCGCGCTATGCTGTCGATACCGTAATAAATATTGTCCCAGCTTGAATTAGTACTTTGATATTTCTTCTGAGGGCTTTGCCACACCCAATTCACTAATTTATGGAATTGTTTCACATTAAAGATGAACAAAACAAAGGTGCCAATAAATAATACGATGAAGAGTTGAGAAGATAATAGTCCAACAATGACTAATAATAGATAAAAGCCGCTAAGTTTAGCGGCCATATTTTTGAATAACTGGTTGTCTAGCATCAATTACACTCTAGTAGAAAAACGATATCCAGCGCCGCGCACTGTTTGCACAAAGCTTTCGTGCCCATGTCCGCCAATCGCTTTACGCAGTCGCCTGATGTGAACATCAACCGTTCTGTCTTCAACATACACATTAGTGCCCCACACATGATCTAAAAGCTGTTCTCGGCTATAAACACGTTCAGTATGAGTCATAAAAAAGTGTAATAACTTAAACTCCGTTGGCCCAATTGGTACAGGTTCTTCGTTGAGGCTAACACGGTGACTCACAGGATCAAGCACTAAGCCATTAACATCAATCAATTCTTCAAGTGCCGTTGGCATGGCGCGTCTAAGTACAGCTTTAATACGTGCAATCAATTCTTTAGGTGAAAATGGTTTAGTGATGTAATCATCAGCCCCCACTTCCAAACCGCGCACTTTGTCTTCTTCTTCACCGCGTGCCGTTAGCATAATGATAGGAACGGCTTTGGTGAGGTCATTGCGCTTAATTTCTTTCGCTAAGCTAATACCATTACCCCCTGGAAACATCCAATCGAGTAAAATTAAATCTGGAACGGGCTCAATTAAGCAATCAATCGCCGATGAATAATCATAAGCTTCAACTACGTCAAATCCCTGCTGTTCTAATACAAAACATAACATTTCGCGAATTGCTGATTCATCTTCAACAACTAATATCCTTGCACTCATATTATCTAAACCTATTGGTGATATTTGATACCACGTATTATCATAAACTTTTATGACATAAATATGACTAACCTGTAAGAATCGTCATATTTGTCACGAAAATAGTGATTAAAATCGTTGTTGTAACACAGCTCTAATTTGATTGAAATTGAATTTTGATTCGTCATTATAGCAATCAACTATTGCTTGATGACACCCTCAAGCAATTTTATTTCAGGCACAAAAAAACCGCTCGCAAGCGGTTATATTTTACACTTATTATATCTTGTAATTAGAATTTGTATTCCATTCCAATGGCAAGATGGCTTGCTTCGGTGCTATCGTCAAATGAGTAATCTGTGTAAAAACCCGTTAGTTTCACATTTTTAGCCAATTTGTAATCGACACCAATAGAGGCAACGTCGCCAGATTTTTTGTCATCACCGTCTTGGTACTGAACTTTGTAAGTCGCTTTACCTACTTTGTAAGCGGCGTTTACTAAGAAACCATCGCCCTGTGATGTACCGTCAGACTTTTCAGAATCATTAAACATGGCGCCTAATTTTAGGTCGCCAATTTTACCGTTAACAGTCAAACGCGTTGTGTCGCTACCAGCTACATCTGAGTCGAATGCTAGCGCAGCATATAAGTTAGACTTTTTAAGTTTCGCATCGCCATACATTAACGCGATACTCGTACCATTTTTATCGCCAGATTTTGCGTTATCTTCAGCGACAAAAGTAGCGCCAAATTTAAAGCCGTTCATGCTTGGAGAAACATAGCTTAATGTGTCATCCAAACGGTTTTCACCGCTAAACAAGTTTTTAATATCGGCATTGTAATCGTTGAATAAATCAATTTTACCTTGTGATAATTTCATTGCTGTATCGTGACGGCCTAGCATAATGCTACCAAAGTCGCCTTTTAAGCCAACCCATTGACTACGGGCTTTGAAATTATCTTTTTCGTCGTCAGCAACATCAACTTGCCACTCAACTTTATAAATAGCGCTAAGACTGTCATCAATTTTCACGCTACCTTTAACACCAATGCGAGATGCATTAGATTTAACATTTGTTTCACGTTCCGTTGTGTCATCACTTTGTAATGTAGCATTAACTTTGCCGTATACTTTCACTTTTTCGCTAGCCACTGCGCCGTTGCTAAGTATTAAACCTGTTGCTAATGCGATTGCTGTTTTTGTAAATGTATTCATTATCATTCCTAAATATATAGTAAGTTGTTGTCTTGACCTTAAGTTGTGATGTAGTTTGCCTTTCTATTATTACAAACTTATGACAAAGATCACCTTTTTTATCTTACTAATACTTTTAAATTGGAATGGCCATCGCCGCATGATGTAATTTGAATGCGAGTACCAACGCGTTCTACCAAACCTTGCACGTGCGAAATAATACCAATTTGCCGGCCACTGGCTTGCAGCGAATCTAAACAGCTTAATGCCACTTCAAGTGTGTCAGGATCTAGAGTTCCAAATCCTTCATCAATAAACAATGAACGTATTGACGTTTGCAAACTGGTTAATGAACCCAGTCCTAATGCTAATGCGAGGCTGACTAAGAAGGTTTCACCTCCGGACAAACTATCAATAGAACGGACTTCATCTCCCATATTTTTATCAATCATTTGCAGGTCAAGCTCAGCGCCTGGTACACGTTGTAAGCTATATCTTGGTGCTAAATCATTTAAGTGATGATTGGCACCAATCAACATTTGTTCTAATGTTAGGCTTTGGGCAAACGTTCTAAATTTTGCGCCATCAGCACTGCCAATAAGCTCTTTCATATTTTGCCATAACTGTGTATTCGTTTGCTGCGTTTCAATATCTGTTTGTAACTGGCCGTATCTGATCATGCCTTGGTTGTGCTGTTCTAATCGAGAACGACATTCAAATTGTTGCTGGCTAAATTGACTCAATTGAGCATCAATGGTGGCCAACACCATCTGACGTTGCGCCTCATTGGTTTCTAAAGGATTGGGTGCTAAAGAGGGAAACAATGACACAAGCTCATTAACACGCCCTGATAACTCTGAGTTTATACGCGTAAGCTGTTTTTGTTGCTGCGAGACGACAGCTTGCGCTGCATGACTTTCTTGAAGCAGCTTAGCTTGTTTTTGACGTTGCTCAATAATCCAGTCTTGCTCATAACTCAATAAATCAATCAACGCCTGTTCATTCATGGCCAGATTGGTTTGCCAACCAGCCCATTCATGTTCAATGCTAGCCAGACTATTAGTTAGCTCGATAACATGATCTTGGCTTTGAGTCAGCTTACTTTGCGTTATCAATGATGTGTTATGCAATCGTGTTAACGCCTCATGAGCATTGTTGTGGGCTGAGGTGAGTTTGTTTATTTCCTGCTCTAACTTAGCTTTTATCGCTTGTGGTGCTTCACCCTGAGTCAGGTTATGCAATGTTTCTTGTTGTGAATCGACGCGTTGCTCATCTTGCTGATACTGCGCCAACATGGGTCTAAGTTGCGCGTCATATTGGCTGTTTTGCTCTCTATAGGCTATCGATTGTTGTTTTACTTGCCCTAAAGACTGAGTGAATTGATTATGCGAATCTAAAGCGGCTTTATAGTGTTCAACTTGTCCGCTAATTTCACGAACAAACGCTGAAATTTCAATATCAATGGCTAACAATTCCTGCCAATCCACACGATTATAAATAGCTGCGAGTGATTCTATTCTAACTTTCTGTTGATGATGATACTGTTTAATTGATTGTGTTGTTAATGTGTAATCGCTCGCTAAACCATTTAGTTTTTGCTCATTATTAATGAGGTCTTGTTCCATACTCGCTATGGTGTGTTGCTGCTTTAAGGCTTGGCGTTCTAGATCTTGAGCTTGTGTTATCCACGCTGTCACTTGTTTAATTTTAGCTTTAAGCTGCTCTATTGCATTAAGGCCTTTGGCGAGCAGATGCTCAACCTCACCTTGGCGCTGTTGAGTAATATCCTTGGCATTCAATTGCTTTATCATTTGAAATAGCTCATTACGTTCTAGAGTAAGCTGCTGCAATTGTTGAGATTTCTGCTGACCTATCACATCAAATTTAGTTAATTGATCTTGATATTGTTTCACTTGATGAGCCAACTCATCACTGCGCTGTGACAACTGTGCTATTAGTTCATCACCGACACTATTTTTATTGCGGTAAGGGTGATCAGTGCTGCCACATAATGCGCAAGGTTGACCATCTATGAGCGTGTCACGATGTTCACTTAACGACATCACCTGCTTGGATGTGGCTAGCGCTTTTTGTGCTTCTTCATACATCGGTAAGTGCTGTTCAAGTTGTTGCTTGCTTTGGCGATAGCTGTGGCGAAGTTGCTCTAATTCTTGCTCTACATGTTGATGTTGCAGGTTTTTCTGCTCAATCATTTGTTGATATTGCAATCCTTGAATAATTAATTGCAACTCATTGTTAAGTATCATCTGTTGTTCTTGCTCAACGGACAGGTTACTTTCTATTGCTTGTAAATCTGAATGCTTAAAACTTTCAGCAAAGTCATTAAGCTGTTGCTGAGACTTTTTATAATCCTGTTGAAATTCCACTAATGATAAGTTTAATGCCGTGACACTGTCGTTAATTAATTGCGTCTGTTGTTTATTACTGACAAGTGATTGTTGATATTGTTCACCGCGGAGTTTCGTTTGACAATACTCATGAATATGCTGCTCAACAGTCGTCAACTGCGTAACCAGTGGGGCTAAATATTCATGCTCTGCTAAATATAATTCAACATTATTTAAGTCGTTAGAAACAGATGAAAGTTGTTGTTCACTCGCTTGTAACTTTTGAGTACTTTCACTACGTTGTCCTTCTAATAGCGATAATTGTTTTTGTGTATTACCCAGTTGCTCTTTAAGGGCTGCTAACTCAATCGTTTTAGTAATGGCCAATTCAATATCAGGTAGACGCTGTTCGTAGTGACTCTGCGCATTAAGTTTTAATTGTTCAAGCTGATTTGATTGATGTTGTGTTTCGTCATAACTGACCTGATCGCTGTTGTATTGTTGTTGTAGCTGTTTGATTAAATCTGACTGCTGATTATACGTTTTTTGCTGTTGTTTAAGTTGCGAAAAAACAACTCTAGCATCTTGTGCTTGTTCAATTTTATCTAAAACTTGATGAATACTATCTTGTTGCTTAATCGATGACATAGCATCAATCAGCTGAGTTTTACTGTGAGTTAACGTGCCCTCAACTTGAAGTTGTTCTGAGAGTTTTTGTTCAAGCCATGTAAATAATTTTTGCTGATGACTAACACCACTAATCTGCTCATTAATATCAGCTAATTCATTGGATAATTGGGTTTGTTGCTCTTGAGTGAGTAATGTCACTTCGCCAATTTTAGATTTCAGCACGAGCAATGATTTTTCTTGCTCTTTAGCCATCTCGAAAGCTTGCTTGGACAATTGAGAATAAAGCTGGGTACCCGTTATACGTTCTAACAGTTCTGACCGTTCTTTAGCAGGCGCCTTTAAAAATGCTGCAAAATCGCCTTGAGCTAATAAAACAGAGCGCTTAAATTGATCATAGTTAAGGCCAATTAAAGACTCAATTAATGTTAATACTTCTGTTTTTTTTGTGGCGAGTACTTGATTAGTCTGACAGTCTGTCAATTGCATTTCTTGCGCTTGAAAACGGCCATGAGCAGAGTTTCTGGCTCTTTTTACGCTCCACCGAGCTTGATATTGTTTACCGTTATCAAGTTCGAAAGTAACCTGCGCAAAACCAGCCGCGGCGCCGCGCGTTAAGATATGGCGAACATCATTACTTTTTAATCTCTCTTTCTCTTCGCTACCAGCATGACCAATCGCCGCGCCGCGATGATTACTGGCAAAACGTGGCATGGCATCAAACAAGCTTAAACAAATAGCATCTAATAAAGTGCTTTTTCCGGCACCAGTATTACCGCAAATAGCAAATAAGCCTGCATCTGCCAAAATTCCAGAGGCAAAATCAATATGAAACGGCGCCGCTAAGCTTGCTAAGTTTTCGCCATCTAACGTTATAATTTTCATTGTTATTTATTCACTTCTTAATCATTAGCGGATTCTGTCTGATGCGTCTCATTGAGCAGCGTAGCAAAGGCATCGACATATTCGTTAGGCGGTTGAGTACCATATTGCTGCTGATATTTTAATGAAAATACTTGTTCTGGTTGCAGCTGATCAAGTTTTTTCCCTTCAAAAGCGAGTGGCGTTTTAGATTGTTCATTATAAGCGGTTGTTATCTTAACTAATCGCACCGCTTTGTCTTTTAACGCTTGGCTAATTTTATCCCTGAGCATGGCTTGGGGCTTATCTAATAAGACTCTAACTTCCAGCAACGGCTGAAGGTGATCCGCTTGTGGCTCAAAATCAATATTTTCAAGTAGATATAAAACCTCTTCAAGAGGCTGTGCCTGCGCAGGAATCGACAACATATCAACGGTTCTTGGAATAATGATACTGGTGACATTAACAAGCTGTCCTTGATTAAACTCCACCAGCTTAACTTGATGTTTATAATCTCGTTCAGATAACGATAACGGAATAGGTGAACCACTATAATGCACAGCCAGCCCACCTAATTGCTGGGGTTTATGTAAATGCCCTAGTGCGGCATAGTCATAATTGTCCGCAAACATTTCAATGGGTAATGCATGCTGATTGCCACCAAGAATGCGTCGCTCAGACATTTCACTGATCGTGCTAGACACCAAATAAGCATGTGCAATGGCAATACTTGCTTGTTGCGGTGTATTTTTCTGATTTAAATTATCGGCAAGTTGTTGGTAGACACGCTCGACTCCCGCAATCAGCTTATCATCACTATTGTCGTCAATGGTGGCTAAATCCAAATCACCAGGGCGTAGAAATGGCACAGCGGCAACTCTTGCCGCGACTTCGCCAGTTGCATCTGTCAGTTCAATGATGAGTTTATCAATATTAAGTGAATTATCATCATGATGTGGTAATCCTCCCACCAAATGAATATCAAAGGCTTTGAGTAAATGATCAGGCGCATCAAGTTTACTGGGAGAGTCATGATTACCAGCTACTAGCACAAGATCTAACCGTGGTAATTGTTGTTTTACCTTAGCCAAAAATTGGTATAAAAGTCGCCAAGCCCAAGCTGGGGGGTTTGCCGTATCAAAAATATCTCCTGCGACTATTAACGCATCAGCCTTAGTTTCCTGTAGAGTATCAAAAAGAAAGGTTAAAAATTTTTGCTGTTCGTACTCTCTTGATATTCCGAACAGCTGATGACCGAGATGCCAATCAGATGTGTGAATTATTCGCATATTAATGTCTTAAACTTGACGAGGTTGTTGCTATCTTAATGCGAATCAACTATTTTTAAAATTAATCATTATTTTTTTATAATCTGAAGTCAAAGATATTAGAAGTCGAATGGCTATTTATCACGTAATAAAATGTTTAAACTCAATGTAAAACAATGACGTCAATCAAAAGCTCTAGACAACTAAAAAGGTATATCAATGGCGGTCGTTAGTATCTCAAAGCAATTATTAAAGAAGGTCTTACTATCTTATGTTCTATTGACCATGATTGTGATGGCGTTTCAAATATTTTTTAGCTATATGTCTGTAAAAAATGAAATTAATGCTGAACTTAAGCAGCTTGAATATACGATTGATGTCAGTCTCAGCCAAGCGATTTGGGAGTTAAATGACCCTCAAATTGATGCTATTGGTCAAGGTTTATCAAAAATGAACCTCGTGAAGGCAGTATTAATTATTGGCGACCAAGGTGAAGAGCGATACAGAAGTGGTCTCACTAATGACATTACAATCGATTATAAATTATTTAACGTCGACGAACCCATTGAAATGGGAGAATACTTCGGATTTCATGGCGCATTAGAATATAACATGGGCGGATCGCAACCAGCGAGTAAAGGCTATCATGTGGGTAGCATCATTATTCTTTCTACAAATTCTACAATATATAATGCCGTTTTAGTTCAAATGATGTTTCCTATGGTTGGTGCGTTATTTAGTATCCTGTTAATTAGCTATGTCATCAAAAGACTCTTTCATAACCTGCTTACAACGCCACTAGAATTATTAAGTTATGGCATAGCTAGAATTGACTTAAACGATCTTACTCAATCAAAATTAGTCGCGCCAAGTGTACAACGAGACGAGCTCAGTAAACTGACCGACTCCTTTAATTTGATGTTAGATAAACTCTCTGAATATAAAGAAAACTTAGAGTTTGCTCAGGAAGAACTATTAGAAGCCAACAGACGATTAGACCGCCATAATTTGTCCCTAGAACAAGAAGTCACTAAGAAAACATCCAACTTAAGTAAAGCAGTTAAAGAACTAGCCCAACAAAAAAGTGAACTTGAAGATAGCGAAAAAGAATTGCGGCACTCACTTACACAACTAACTCAAACACAAAATCAACTCGTTCAATCAGAAAAAATGGCCTCGTTAGGAAGCTTAGTGGCCGGCATTTCTCATGAAATCAATACACCTGTGGGTATTGGTGTTACAGCAGTAACTTACCTGTCTGAATGTGTATCAAACTTAACCAAGGATATCGACGCTAAATCACTCACTCAAACTAAAATGACCGCTTTTCTAAGCGATGCTAATCACAGCTGTAGCTTGTTAACGTCAAACTTAAACAAGGCCTCACAATTAATTCAAAGCTTTAAAGATATAGCCGTTGATCAAACCAGTGAAGCGGTTCGAGATGTAAACTTGGCATCGTATCTCAAAGAAGTTATTACTTCCCTGCAGCCAAAACTTAAACGGACACAACACCGCATAGAAATAGAAGGTGATGATGATATTGTTATTCATTGCCGTGCTGGCGCCCTGTCACAAATGTTTACCAATTTAATCCTCAACTCTGTGGTGCATGCCTTTGACGAGATAGACAATGGCATCATGACATTTACGTTTAGAGCTGACGATACTAATATCTACATCACCTATAAAGACAATGGCAGTGGCATCGATGAAAAAAATCTTGTCATGTTATTTGAACCCTTCTTCACTACAAAACGCGGTCAAGGTGGCAGCGGCTTGGGTACTCATATTCTCTATAATTTAGTTACCCAATCTTTTAGTGGTGAAATTACCGCCAAAAGCACACTGGGTGAAGGCCTTGAATACTCCATTCATTTTCCTATCAAACAATTAGCCTAAAAGAGCGTTTGCTAAGCGGCGATGTTTTACTTAAACTCGCTGCCATATTTAAAAAAGAAAAGTGAATTCCTATGTGGTTTAAGAACCTGATTATTTATCGTTTATCAACGCCAATCGATTTAACTGAAGATGAGTTAGAATCTCGCCTTGAAGAGTTTGCCTATCGCCCCTGTACTAGCCAAGAAAAAAGTAAGTATGGCTGGTCTAAACCAATGGGCAAACATGGCCAATCATTGTTGCATGTCACTGATGGTAATATTTTATTGTGTGCTAAAAAAGAAGATAAAATGCTACCCGCTTCTGTGGTCAAAGAAGCACTCGACGAAAAAGTTGAACAAATTGAGACGGAAACAGCTCGCCCCGTTAAGAAAAAAGAAAAAGATGCGTTAAAAGAAGAAATTGAACATCGCTTACTGCCACGTGCATTCTCTCGTTTAGGAACAACCTTTGCCTATATCGCACCGAAAATGGGCTTAATTATTGTTGATGCTTCTAGTCACAGTAAAGCAGAAGATATGTTAGCGCTGCTTAGAAAATCAATTGGCTCATTAGCAGTATTGCCAATGCAAAGTAAATCAATCGTTGAGCAAACAATGACGAGCTGGTTGAGTGAAGGTACTCCAACACATCCCTTTGAGTTATTAGAAGAAGCTGAACTGAAAAGTCCCTTAGAAAATGGCGCTATTATTCGTTGCAAAAATCAAGATTTGATTTGTGATGAATTAAAAGCTCACATCGAAAATGGCATGTTTGCAGTAAAAGTTGGGATGCAATATGCTGAATCTTTAACATTTATATTAAATGAAGATTTAACCATTAAACGTGTTAAATTTACCGATGTTGTTACTGAGCAAAAAGACGACCAAGACAAAGATGATAAAGCCGCTTGTTTTGATGCAGATTTTGCGATTATGGCGGGTGAATTTGAACAGTTTATTCCGGCGTTATTGGATGTGCTAGGCGGTGAAGAACGTACAGTTAGCGAGTAAGCATTAGAGATAAGATATCCTAAAACACATCTGTTTTAGGATATTTCAGAAAGCTCACTCCTGAGTTAAAATAAATCTAATCCTGGGATAGCCGCTTGTTCAGGTGATAAACAGTGATGTAAAAATATGGCAAGTCCAGCATCACCAGTCCATAACGTATATCTTCCTTGGCCATAAGCTAATCGATCTTTTTGGCATTGTTCAATACAGTGCATGGCAAACTTCCTGGCTCTTTCTAGCCAAATATTATCACCCGTTCTGTTATATAAATATAGAAAAGCATAACCATTACCTGCATTACCGTGACAGATATTAGCCCCTTTTATAAGTGGACCAGCTTGCCATACTAGGTCACCGGTTTGTTGCAACAATTGTTCAAGCAGCGCCATATTAGATGAAGATGTTTTGGGTGTGTTAGCCATTGCTGTCACAACCCCCGCCGCACCGTGACACCATTGAACCAATAATTTATCGATATTAGGAGAGCTACATAAAATCCAATTGGTTAAATCCCCTTCTCTCTTAGCAGAAGTTTTCAACGTTAAAATAGTGCGTTCAATAATGATTTCAGTCCAATTTTGTGGCAATAAATCAGCCCCCTGAAGTAGAATATTGGCGTTGCCCGTAATACCATGACAGGCACCATAATAATGACGTTTAGGGCCAAAAACTTGGCTTTGCCATAGCCATTCCCCTGTTTCCTCATTTTCTTGCCAACTGTCCATTAAAGCATGCGCGCCTTTAACGAATATCTCTCTCCAGCAAGAGTCACCAGTACGACGATATAACGCCAGTGCCGCATGCATCATTCCACTTTGGCCAGAAGTAATTTCGTATAAAGGAAGGTCAATTGTATTTCTCATACAAGTTAGTAAATTATCAGCGACTTTTTTATTGTCAGGTTCGGCTAATATTCGAGGCATCAATATACCTATTTCACCTAGCTGTAATCCGGGTTCAACAGTGACATCAGGTGACGCTAAAAATGCCTCATGTACACTCTCTAATAATGAGGATAAATCGATAGTGGGATAATTGAGTCTTTTTAATATTTGCAGCGCATGAATAGTACCAGCGGCGCCAGCATATGCGGCCCATTTGGGGCCAGCACTGGCATAACTTTGAGCATCCAACGGATGTGTTGGCCAGCTATTATCAGGTAATATAGAACTTTCTATATCATCAATAATTGATAATATTTCTTGTTGTACAGTATCTCTATTCCAAGTTGTTTCGGTTAATATTTCGTGACGTTCGGGGTCAAACAGCATAATTATTTACCATTATATAATGAATAATACCGATTGTATTAACATGTTTGTTTCGGGGGGATTTGATAGATTAGCGATGCAGTGCTACTACATCGCTATGGATTACTACTAAGCTTTTTTCTTTTCTTTTGTTTTCAAATCCACACCTAACCAAGCTTTAAAGAATGCTTTTTGCTTATGAGATGGTTTCTTCACAACCTTAATCATTGGCTTTTTATCTTTTTTAGCGGTCAGCGTTAACGTTTTCTCAACTAAACGGTCTCGTCTAAATAAGCTTAAAGTCACTTCATCGCCCACTTTATATTGCGCTAAGCGAGTTTTTAAGCTGCCTTGAGTTACTTTCAATCCATTAATTGCAACAATCTGATCACCCGTTGTTAAGCCAGCTTTCCATGCTGCTGAATCAGTAAAGACTCGAACTAACGTTAATAAACCACTTTTGTCAGTACTTGCAAAACCAGTAGTAGAAATTTCTTTTGTTTTCTTAGGGTAGACAAATTCAAGACCAGCCTTTTCTAGTAAGGGTTTAAAGTCGATATCCAATGGCGATTCAACATTTTTTTGCCACCATTGCTCATAGCTTTTTCCCGTTAAGTCTAAAGCAATATCTTTCATATCTTGAGCACTGAACGGTTTTGGTAATCGATGTTTATTGAACAGTTCACGATGTAATTCACTATACCCAGCCTTTAGGCCTGAATCACTAAGCATTTGAAAATCCATAGCCAATGACGCCATAAAACCTTCAGAATATATATTTACACTGTTGTTATACGAAAAATCACCTGGTAGAGCAATCCAGCTTTCATGGCTTGATTGCGCCACAGATTGAACTTTGCGGCCCGGCTTCTTCAAGTGACCATCAATGCGTGAAGACAATGATTTCAAAAACTCTTTTTGGGTCATTAAACCCGACTGTAATAGTAACTGAGCCTGAAAATAACTCGTTGAACCTTCTGATACCCATAAAAGATCTGAATAGTTTTCGGCTTGATAATCATATTTAGCTAAACCTTGTGGACGGTATGCTTTAACATTCCACGTATGCACAAACTCATGAGCAGCAGTATTTAAGAAGCTCAAGTATTGTTTTTTAGGTGCAAAAGTAAATCGCTTACGCTGGATGATCGTTGAATTTAAATGCTCAGTGGCGCCGCGAGAATTTGTGGTCGCATGAACCATAAATACATAGTTATCAAAAGGGTAACCTGTCCAAATGTTTTGGCTGGCCGTTACCATTTTTTGTAAATCTTTGGCCATTTGAGACGCATCGTAATTTCCTTCCCCCCAAATGACTAATTGATAGTCTTTACCATCTTCTTTAAATTCGAAAATTTCGCTGATGCCAGTTTCAATTGGCGAGTCCACTAGAACATCATAATTATCCGCTACAAATTGATGAGGCGCACTGCGTTCCATTCCTGAATAACTATTCCAAGTTTCAGGCACGCTCAGTGTGACTTTAATGTCTTCTTCACGACGTTTTGGATCGTACATAAAGATTCCAGTTGCATCTAAAAATGCATGACTGTCGTCGATATGTCGTGTTCTAGTGCCCAAATCATTAGCGTAAACACTATAACTAACTTCAATGTCACCTTTTGACGGGTTATTGATAACCCACGTTGCTTTATCAGTATGCTTAAACGAAAGTATTTTTCCAGCGCTATCCTTTGCTGAAAACTGACGAACACCATTCGCTAAATCAAGCATTTTGTATTTGCCTGTTCGCCATGCTGGCATCATCACACTAGGTGAGACACTACCTGCGGGCAAAGTCATTGTTACCTTGCCAAGATGATGATCTGGTTGAGTTAAATCGATATGATAATCGACAGTTGCATTGGCGCTAAAACAGGCCAACATTAAGCTACTAAGAGTCAGTTTTTTAATCATTTTATTATCTTTATTAGTGATAGGAATAATACGTTGTAGAGTATAATATATTCGAGCTGTTTTTTGGAATACCTAGCGAAAAGAACAGTAACAAGGTGTTATAATACCAATCGCATCAAAGATATGATCAATCTCAATGGCCTAAATTTCACAATAGCAGCGTTGTTTTCAATCCCAATAGCTAAGCTAATAACAATTATTGGCATATATTTTTCTCTTTCTTCGTTATCATGGGCTGATGATTTAAGAGATAAATTGATTTTTGTTCAACCAAACGCCGCTTTTGACAAATACAACCCGTTAAATGATGCTCTAAAAGATGAAAACTCGACCGAATTTTTAACCTACGCTACACGTAAAGAGTGGTTAAGCATGGCCCACAATCATATGTTAACTATTGAAACAGGTATCACAAAGGTTATCTATTGGCTAACAATTCCTCACTTTGACAAACAGTAACAGGGCTTTAACGTGCTAACTGACTTATTTAGAAAATTACATTTATTAATGCAACAATCGTCAATTGATGAAGAATTGTTGTCGCTAGTTTTTGATCCTAAATCGAACGATAAATCCTCCGTTGATATTGAAGCGTTTAAGCAACAACTGTCCGCTTTTTTACATGAAAAAGATTCAGAAAATCCGTTTACACAATTTCCTGATAACAGTAACGATAAGCAACCTTCTTCTCTAAGTGGTTTTATTCTCCAATTAGACACCCTTGTCACGCGTTACTTACAGATCAACCAGTCCCTCAGTGCCAAGTTAGAACATTGTGAAGAAACACAAAATAAATTAATTGCTACCTATAAAAAACGTTTAGTGACCTTATATAAGGACATTAACATTCATTATAAATTACATGCACGTTTAAACGAGTTAACAATAGCATTAGAAGAAGTGAATACGTCTGAAGCACTGCTAATAAGTATCGAAGATGTTGTTATTTTACTCCTAAAAAGCATCGATCATGAAAAAGAAAACTCCAAATTTTTTCTAGAAACTATTCACCAAGAAATTGATGATATTAATGACATTAACCAAATAACCAAAAAACTTTCAGAAACCTCGGCGCAACAACGTCAACAATGGGATAAAAGCACCAATAAAAACCTACAAAATTTATCTGATATTTCGCAGCGTATCGATCTATCAATAAATGATGACAAGATACTGACTAACGAAATTGCCCAACTTAATTTGGCCATGAGCGATAAAGCGCATTTTGATCAACAAATGCTCGCAGCTCAACAGGCTCAAATTCAGAAATTAGCATCCAAGCTCAATCATATAGAGAAAGAAGCAAAGAGTTACCACTCTCAATTGGCACAACAAAAACTCATTAATATGCAGGACTCGTTAACAAAATTACCTAATCGTAAGGCACTTGAGAAGGAATTTGAGTCGCGATTCCAATATGCAAAATCATCGAATCAATCTTTATGGGTAGTCGTGGCCGATATCGATCATTTCAAGATGATTAATGATCAATATGGCCATAGCGCCGGAGACAAGACATTACAAGTGATTGCCTCATCTTTAGGAAAATGCCTCAGAAACAGTGAATTCATTGCGCGCTTTGGCGGTGAAGAGTTTGTATTTTTAATTCCTAACCTATCCACAGCCGCTATAAATAATGTACTTAACCGAGTCCGTGAACGTATTAAAGCAATTCCCTTTAAGTTTAAAAACAAAAAAGTTCAAATTACCCTATCACTTGGTGCCACACGGGTTAAACCAAATGATATAGACAGACAAGTCAGTTTTGATCGCGCCGACAAAGCGCTTTATCAAGCTAAAAAGCAGGGGAGAGACCGAGTTACCATTTTTTAACGTATGCTTTGTTCTTCTTAGTATTCGTGTTTATGTGACTTGTGTGTATAGTAATTAGTGGGTGTTGTTTTTTATGAGTATTTTGGTACAAAAAATTATGCCCTATCACTGACAAGGAGCGTATATGATTATCAAAATAAGCCCGAGAGGCAGTTTAGAACAATTATCTCAACTCGAAGCAGCACGCTTGCAAAAAAGCGTGAACTCAACTCATTATCAATTATTTAGACGGTGCGCCCTCGCCGTTTTATGCTCAGGTATTCAAA
>Ga0209291_1001737_pt1 | contig 18828 bp, 12 predicted proteins | sample GOMGulsemesocosm_FD_184633 | JGI IMG/M metagenome (GOLD analysis project Ga0209291, IMG submission 184633) | Methane-oxidizing microbial communities from mesocosms in the Gulf of Mexico - GOM9B Gulf of Mexico (SPAdes) (version 2) | ecosystem: Environmental > Aquatic > Marine > Cold seeps...
CCCTCTGGGATTGCCACTTCTTTAATATTAACTAGTAGGGGAATTTCTAATTGTGTCATTGAGGCTGAACTTGAACCTGCTAGGAAATTTGGAGAAGCAATTCCCCCAAATGCAAAACCCCTGTTAAAGAAAATGGGAATTATGCATTTACTTGATAATCCAAGACATATTGTTTACTATGGAAATAAAAGCTGCTGGGGTAGTGATGCACTAGAACAAAAAGAGTTTTTGAAGGAAATATATGGGCATGGTTATTTATTGGATCGATTACATTTTGAAAAGCAACTTCGTCAATATTTAAAAGATAATTCTGGCAATTTATTAGAAGGATTCAAACTAAAAAAAGTACTGAATACAAATAATGGCATTGAGGCAAGTATAGAGAATGGAAATAAAACAACAAAACTAAACGCAGCATATATTGTGGATGCAACTGGAAGAAAATCCTCTGTTTGCAAACAATTAGGAGTAGTAAAGAAAAATATAGATTCACAATTTTCTATTAGTTTTAAAGCTCATTTACATGAACCAATAGAACATCAAATTAGTGTTGAAGCCACTGAAAATGGTTGGTGGTATGTAGCTCCACAGTATAATAACGAGCTAACTATTATGTTTTTTACTTTATATGAACTTCTTCCTGAAAAGAAATTATTAGCCTCTTTTATAAAAAAAGAGCTAGAAACAAGTTTACATATCTCTAGAATTACCAAAACAGCTAATCTTGATTTTGAAAACATAAAAGTAATGCCTAGTGGAACTAGCCGATTAGATATTCCTTATGGTGATAATTGGATAGCAGTAGGAGATGCAGCTTTTTCATATGATCCTATTTCATCTTATGGAATTACCTCTGCATTAGCTTCAGGGTTTTATGCAGGACATGCGTTGGCAAGTAAGCTTTCAAAAGAAGATGACGCCATGTCTACTTATCGTTATATTGTTGAAAATGCGTTTCAAGCTTACTCTGAAAAACTAAGTAATCATTATGCCATAGAAGATAGATGGAAAAGCAGTACATACTGGAAAAACAGATTTCAAATTGTTGATGTAGTATAATAATTAAATTAACTATGTTTTGTTTCAGGTTATAAAATCGGGTATTTCTACGCGTAAAAAGACATTGTAAAAAAATTAGTTTTAGTGAAAATTATTTTTAACCGATAACACCTAAATCTGTTATTAAAAATAATAACCTAAAACCTTAACCAATGCAAGACGATACATTTACAGTAGCAGATTATTTATTAACTCGCTTAAAACAACTTGATGTTACAGAGTTATTTCAAATCCCTGGAGATTATGTTAAAAACTTTACACAAGCATTAGAAAAATTTAAAGGCATTGAAACTATTGGAACCTCTAATGAGTTAGATGCTTCCTATGCAGCAGATGCATATGGTAGAACCAGAGGCTTATCAGCTGTTTCATTACAATATGGTGTAAGTACTTTCAGTGCCTTAAATGCAGTAGCAGGCGCTTATGTAGAATCTAGCCCAATGGTGGTTATAAGTGCTACACCGGGTTCTAATGACCGGCAAATTGGGAATATGTATAATGTTTTATATCATCACTCAACTGGTAACTTAAAAGCAGATCAAGAGATCTTTAATCACGTTACTGTTGCTTCAGAAACCTTAAGTACATCTGTTGGTGCTGCAAAAAAAATTGATAAATTAATAATTGCTGCCATTACACATAAAAAACCTGTTTACATAGCATGTTATAGTGAGGTATGGGGAGAACCCTGCAAACGACCTTCAAAAAAGAAGTTACAGCCTAAAGTTAAAAAGAGCAAACAAGATGCATTACAAAATGCTGTAGATCAAGCCTGGAAACAGTTAACATCTGCAAAAAAACCAATGATTTTTGCTGGTGTAGAAGTTTTACGACACGACTTATCAGATTTGCTTCAAAAAATAATAGATGCAAGTGGATTTATATATACAACAACATCACTTGGTAAAACTGTACTAGATGAAAAAGGGGATAAGTTTATTGGGACGTACTCTGATGCGGCCTCTATAGATAATGTAACAAATTATGTAAAGGAATCTGATTGTTTTTTAACCTTAGGAACCATCATTACAGATGATTATTTGTGGTTTATTGAAAATAAGTATTCTGATATGGTAATGGCAACAACAACAGAAATTAGAGCCGGATATTATACCTATAAAAACGTTACCATGAAAGATTTTATGGAAGCCCTATTAGAGCGTTTTGAAAACAGTAAATCATATCCATTAAAAAACAAGGCGCCCAAACAACCTAAATACCCTGAGCCTTGGGTCTCTTCTTCAGACCCAAAGTACAATGACAAACCAGATGTTATTACCTATAATAGGTTCTTTCAACACACCGTTAAACATATAAAAGATAATAATTTATGGGATGATATTAACCTAACATTTGGTGTGAGTTCTGCAATGTATGTTGCCACAAACATTTATGGGATGAAAAAGAATAGTTTCATCAGTTCTGCTGCATGGCAATGCATTGGTTATGAAACGGGTGCTGCTTTAGGAGCACAATTAGGAAGTAAAAAACAATCCTGGACAATTGCTGGTGATGGCGGATTTATGATGATTTGTCAATCACTTTCAACCTTGGCTAAATACGATGTGAACAGTGTCATTTTTGTAATGAGTAATCAAGTTTACGCAATAGAACAAGTTTTTGTTGATGTAGATGCTTTTTGTCCAAATGGAAAATTTGATGAATTTGATTATTTGCCAAAATGGGATTATATGGCTTTAGCCAAAGCATATGGAGCCAATGGTTATCAAGCAAATAACATAAAAGAGTTAAATACCGTATTAGAAAAACTTCGCACATCAAAAAGTAACAAACCAACTTTAGTAGAAGTAATTATTCCTGAAAAAGACTTAGCAGGGCAAATGAAAAATTTAACACCACAAATAATGAATTGTAACAACTAAAAAATATGAAAAAGGAAAATAAAACGTATTCAATTTTTGGAGCAGGAGCAGCTGGTTTATATACCGCATGGAGATTACTTGAAGGAAAACCAGCAAATGCAAAAGACAAATCGAAAAACTTAAAAAAAGGAGATATTCTAGAATTATATGATTGGGGGAAATATCAATTTTCAGAAAAAGAAAAAGGTACTCGAGAAGCGGGGGCAAGAGTTTGTACTTGGCATTATAAAGACAATCCTGATTCATCGTATTTAGAACTAGGAGGAATGCGTTATTCTGCTTGGGATTATAAGAAAACAAAAAACAATCCTAATCCTAATGATTGCAATAACCCCGGACATAGGTTAGTAACCAAAACCATTAGTGAGATTGGTTTAGAAAAGTATTCTGTGCCTTTTAATGAAGCTAATGATCCGCTTTTATCATTAAGAGCAAAAAACATGTATACATCAGAAATTGATGCTAAAAATCCTGCTCCATATAATGTAAACAATTATGGAGCAGATGCTGCACCAGATGATGGTTTTACTAAAATAGAAGCAGTAGGAATTGACGTTTCTGACGATGCATTACCACCTACAAGAAACGAGTGGTGTAAATTTTACGAAAATGGCAAAATAGATAAAGATTTAGGAGATGAATCTATCTTTAAAAAAGGACAGAAATTAAAAGATATAGGTTATTGGAATTTGGCCTATGATGTTTTAGGACAAGAGGGGTTTAGCTATTTGGCTGATGGTAACGGATATTCTTCTAATGTAGTAAATAGTAATTCTGCACAATCGTTTGAAGTAAATAACGAGTTTACACCTGGTACGCTTTATAAAACATTAACCATAGGTTACTCTGGTATATTTTCTACCCTTTTTCAAGAGATCGTTAAACTGGCTAAAAAGAAAGGAATCCGTTTTGAATATTATCCTAATACAAGATTGCGTTCTGTTTTAGAAAATAAAAATGTAATTCATTATACAACTGCAAGCAGAAAAGAACCTAATAAAGAATTAGATGCTAAAACGTGTGACGCAGCATTTTTAGCAATGGGAAGACATGCTATTGATTTGGTTGCACAAGCAACACGTTATATGAATAAAAAACGAGGCGATTTTGATGTCTTAAATGAAGATAAAGTACAATTGTATTTAGAATCTGTTTTAATGCAGCCTTCTTATAAAATTGGGATGTTTTTTGATTCTCCTTGGTGGAGAGATGATATTCCTTCGCCTGCAAAATATCCAGCTAAGCTGAATAGTTATTTTTTAACCCAAGAAGGAATTAAAAAGCTTGTGAAAGATAAGTTCCCTGCTAAATACATTAAAGCAATAGAGAAAGCTGCCTCTGAAGCTGCACAGGCAAAGTTGAAAGCAGAAAAGCAGCATAAAGCTTATGATAATTCCGTAACATCACTTATAGATGTTACCTATACAACCGAAGCTGGTTTTTTAAGTGCGACAGAAATTATTGTAGAAGCGAATTTAAGTTATAAGGAAAAACAACAAATTACTGGGATTGCGCATTTAGATACAATTGGCCCAAGTGCTACAGATATGCCTATTAGACAAGTAGTTTATTTTGGAGATAATGCACGTAACAAAAAAGGTAAAAAGATATACGGAATTCTAGCGAGTTATGACGATATACAATACACAACCTTCTGGAAAGCTTTAGAGATTGGACCAAATAGAGAACGTAAAATTGCAGAATCGCAAGATACACAGCCATTAGAAGGACCACGTAAAGCTCCTGCAATCATGGTAAAAATGTTGCGTAAGCAATTAGCAAGCTTACACTTTGGTTCTCAAGCAAGTTATGCCGCGGTTCCAGAACCTTTAGAAACAAAATATATGGATTGGTCTTTACCACCATTTAATGCAGGATATCATGCCTATTTTTCTCATTACAATATAGGCGATGTACAGCAAAAAATACGTAAACCATCATCATTAGTAAAAGGTAAGGATAGTAACCTTTTTATTGTTGGGTCAACATACTCTAATGATCAAGCGTGGGTAGAAGGTGCTTTCTGTACTGCAGAATCTGTTTTAAACGATTTCTTCAATATCGAAAAGTTAATCGACGATAAAGAGTATCCTTTTATTTGTCCGGAATAAACAAAACAAGAAAAGTATTAATATTATAAAGTAAGTTATTATGAAAAAAGAGAAAGCAACGCCGCAAAAATCTTCTGTAAAACCTTATAAAGATTGGAAGGAAGGGCTGCCCAAAGGGGCGAATAATGGCTCGCAACACGGTATTTTGTCAAAACTACATGGTACTTGGGTAAACTGGAAAGAAGGTCCAACTGGACTACATACCACACCTATGCCTTCACCCGGAACTACTTCGGAGACCATCTTTGGTGTGTTCCATTTCAAATCTCAGGAGTACAGAGAACAGCTGAAGTTTACGCAAGTAAATGCACCTGTCCGTAACCGAGCTGGGTCTAACGAGCAGTTCAATGCAGCCGTTAAGTACGAAACTTCCATTATAGACAACAATAATGAACTTCAACATTTTGAGGACGGAATGTACCTATGGTTGGGAGACCACCAAATGCCTTGGAGTGAAAAAAGCCCTTATCAAAATCCTCCGAATATGTTCAGTCATGCATCGGATGAAGAGTCTGTGAAAGAGGATGGTGCTGAACCTGTATTGGGACCAGGTGAACTTGGCCCTCAGTTTGTACCACCTTATCAAATTTCTCGTTCTGGGGTCATTCCTCACGGAACAACTATTCACTTAACAGGGAATATTACAGATACCCAAGAAGGTAAAACTCCACATATTGCAGACCTATGGGAACAACAATATTTGGCTGTATCGCCAACTATGGGAATTGATCCCAAAACAGACTTAATTCCAGGATCACTAAAGAAACCAGATTGGACAAAACTTCCTCGTGAAGAACAAAATCCTGATGGAGGTATCGGTAATACTGGTGTGAATAGTGGACGTGCTTACTTTGAGAAAATCTTTAACTACGACCAATTTGGAGCAAAGTTTCCATATACAGTACAGCCTAACTTGAAGTTATCGCAAGCCAACGAAGGGATGAAATTTAAAAAATATGACCTAATCGAGTTAGATTCATTTCATGATACTGGTCTTCAAGGAGCTACTATTAACAATGTAATGGTGGATCGTTACTGTAAAGTAACTCGAATGCGTTTTCGTATGTGGTTGGAAGAAATTCACGATGAGGAGTTCGGTGGCATTATTGAACAGATTCAGTATGAGCAAATCGTAGACTTTGAATTCCAGTTTGGCTCAACTGGTGGAACAACGAAGTGGCCTCACATCCAAGTGAACACACTACGCCGTGAGAAAGACATTCCTGTAAACAGACGTTTGCCATCAATAAAACTACCAACGGAGACTCCTGAAGAAGTTAGCGAAGGACCTACTGCATTAGCTTGTCCAATGGGACACAAACGTCGTGCTTAATCTTAGGGAAAAAATCACATACTATTAAATTTGCTTAGGCTACTGGCTCAACAACAAGTAAATAGCTTGCTGTTGAGCTTATAATAAACTAGTTGAGTAAAAACAAAGAAAGGCAGGTCTGATGTTTATACCTCAATTAAAAAAATCACAAACACATTAAACAATACTACTTATGAAAACAAATTCAAAACTTACAGGAAACACAGACGTGTTAATTGTTGGTGCCGGTGTTTCAGGCTTATATACGGCCTATAGACTTCTAGAACAAAATAATAAAAGAAAGGTTGTTATTCTCGATCGTTTAAACCGTACAGGTGGTAGGCTCGATTCCGATTTGGTTGCTATTAAAGATCCTTATGATAATGAAAAATCTATTGTTAAAGAAGAAGAGGGAGGAATGCGTTTTGAAGATTCAATGGCTGAACTTATGTCACTTTTTACAGTACTTGAGTTATGTAATGACGCGGTCTATTTTCCGATGACAACTAATAGATATTTATTAAGAGGTCATAGCTTTACTGAAGATGAATCCAAAGAAAACAATAATGCTATATGGGGTGAGTTATATGATCTTGAACCTGCGGAACAAAATCAAAGTCCTGGAACTATTTTAGGTGTAATTTACCAACGTATTCTTAATGTTAACGGCATAGAAAATGTCCCAAAAAAACCTACTCCTGAATTTTGGCAAAAATTCCGACTTGATTTTAAGTGGGATGGTATTGAGCTTTACAAATGGCAGCTAGGTGGATTAATAAGAAGCATGGGGTATTCAGAAGAATGTCTTACCATGTTAACAGAAGCACTTGGTTTTCGTGGTCCTTTTCAAGGCTTACCAAATGCCGGTGAAGCTTGGCAAATTTTGGAAGATTTTCCTGCAAATCCACAATACTTTACTTTAAAGCGCGGGTTCAGTTCTTTGATACGTAAATTAGAAGATAAAGTAACCAAATTAGGAGGGATAATTCATACAGGAATCAATGTAAATACCGTTAATGGTAAAAAAGGGGATTATAAAGTAAATTTAAATATAGCCGAAAAAGGCAATTCTGCTTACGTTTTTGAACAAAACACTAAAACGGCAACAATGGAGGCTAAACAAATTGTTTTAGCAATTCCAAGTAAAGCTATGTCTTTGTTATTTGCTGCATCTCCAGTGCTAAACCTGAATAAAAATTCAAGAACATTTTGGAAAGATATTAATTCTATTCAACCTATGAGTTTACTGAAAATCAATCTTTATTTTGATAGACCTTGGTGGGCAGATGGTTCTACAGGACAACCATTAGTATTAGCAGGTCCTTCATTTACTGATTTACCTATAAATTCTATTTACCCTTTTTACACAGTACAAACAGAACCTGGAGCTCCTGATAAAGGCAAACCAGCTGCACTAACTATTTACTGTGATTTTACCAATACTGTTTTTTGGCAAGGTCTACAAAATGTAGGCGCTAAGTTTGATAGCCCTTTACAAAAAGAGCATTCTAAAAAACCACAAACCTTATTTCCTGCTTCAGAAAAAGTAGTAGAAGAAGCCTTAAAACAAATTAAAAGCTTATTTAGTACACATTATGTACCAGAACCTGTATTAACGAGTTATCGTTCATGGGATGGAGAAAACGATTTTCCCCATGCTTATCATCAATGGACTCTTAATACTAATGATAGAGAAGTTATTTCCCGAATGACAAAACCACTTCATGATGAAGATATTTTCACATGTAATGAAACGTGGTCTGACATGCAAGGATGGGTAAATGGTTCACTTCGATCTTCTGAGAAAATGCTGAAGCACAATTATGGACTAGAATCTATTACAAAAACGCACCCAGCATGTATTTTAGTTCCACCTACTGAATAAGAAATATTTAATAAAACTGATTTTAAATAAGGTGCAAAAACTTGAATTTTTGCACCTTATTTTTTCAAAACACTTCAGAAACCTAAATACAACAATATGGGCACTTCAAATCTATTCTTCTTAATATTTGAACAGTGAGACCAATTAACGAACAAAAGAAGTATAATAATGTCCTTCTATTGTTCATATATTTCAAAAAATAAACACTTATGTTCCGCGTGGAGACTGCATCGTTCTTGAAACGGGCTAACTTTGCTTTTATAAAGCAAAGTTTACTACTTCATTTTTAATAAAAAATTTTAAACCTTAAACACACTTTAAAATGTTAATGAAATACTTTTTATACGACCCGAGAAAAGGAGGGGAGTATAATGTGTATGAAATGGTTTATAAATTAATATTTACAGTTTCACCTTAATAAATCCACTATAATATCTTATGTGTTTGAACCCAAAGTTATATCCTATGTTTCTGTTAAACCAAAAATAACGGGAATTTCACTTTCCATTCCGTTGTTCTGAACAAAAACAATCACTTTTAAGTTGCTGGCAATACGGTCAATGATTTCTATTTGTGAAGTATAATCATTATTACCATGTGCTAATCCAGCAAAAACAAGGTCAGCTTTAGCACTTTTCTTTATTAGAGTCCCGAGAATATCATCATTTTCTTTAAGTAATACATGAATTTCAGCGTCGATTCGTGCTTCTTTAATAGAAACCTGTATATGACGTTCTCTTTCATATTTTTCAGCTTCAGAATTAACAATAGAAAATATGTTTATCACTGCCTTCTTCCACTTTCTATTCAATCGTATCAAATAGGAGAGTAGTAACATTAGGTCTCCATTTCTATTTTCTCCTCGCCACCAAATATCAATACGCTTATTTGCCCGGATAGTAAAGGGTTTATTACAATGGACCATCAATATATTCTTCCTAGAATTAGAGAGACTATGAATAACTTGTAACTCTTGTATTTTACCCTCTTTGTTACCTGACCAACCAAAAACTACCGTGTTAGTTTTTACACCTGCCATACCATGTGAGGCGGCCACCTGATACATGCCATACTTTAAATCGCTTACTACATTAACTTCAGTTAAAGCTTGTAAGCCCTCTGCTTTAAGATCTTTTTGCATTTCAAATGCGATCTTATCGCGCCTCGCTAATTCAGAGGTATCTTCAAAAGTAACAAGTTTAGAGATAGTTAACAGCCCGCTGTTTTGCCCTAGCATCTCAGTGAATTTAACTAATTGCATATGATCTTTTAATTCATGAACAAATAATATTATAATAGGACGCCAATTTCTGGTATGAACTTTTTTAGTATTTAACCGCAGTAAGGCAAACCGACTCAAATGCATCCATATTCCAGTAGAGGCATCACCCCATTGCTGTTCCAGTTTTTTACTAATTAAATAAATAAAAATCAATGACTCAAGACCCAAGGCAAAAATGAAGGCCCATGGACTAATCAACCACATGACCACCATTGCTGCGGCAGCCCCAAGGAGCGATACAAACCAAGGTACGTGTATTTTTGGACGATAGGAAGGTTCTTTGATAAGTTGCTCAACAGCTGCGCTCACATTAACCGCAACATAGAGCGTTAAAAATAGTACTGAAACATATTGAGCTAGTGTATTTAATCCACCAAGAAAAACAGCAGCTATCGCAATGACCCCACTAATCCATGTAGCAATAGTGGGTTGGCCAGATGGTGAAAGCTTAGATAAGAACTTTGGAACCAATCCGTCCATCGATAAAGCTTGAAGTATTCTTGGTCCTCCTAAAATACTACCGAAGGCAGAAGAAAGTACTGCTCCCCATATTGCTGGATAAATAATCCAAGGTCCAAAAACAGCTAGTCGTGTCCAGATAGTAGCTCCTGCATTGACATCTGCCATTTGCTCTAAAGTAAGCGCGCCAGTAATTGCTAGGAATAATGGAATAATGGAATAATAAGATAAATTACTGCTCCGGAAACTACAGCGGAAAGCGTACCCTTTGGGATAGATTTTTGAGGATCCTTTAAATCCCCGCTTAATCCAATTCCAGCGGTAAATCCTGTAACAGCAGGAAAGAAAACAGCAAATACATACCAAAACCCTTCCGGCGCTGTACTATAAGAGGCAACTGTAGTAGGAGCGTGAAGGTCTTTTGTAAGTACGCCAATAATCAGTGCAAGGATAGAAACCCCCACAATAATCATTATTGGGATTTGTGATTTTAATACAAGTTTGGCACTTTTCCCTGATAATGTAGTGACTAAAACGATGAATACAATGGTAAGCCCTTGTAGAGCATACCCAGAAAAAAGACCTTGACTTTCAGGCCATAGAATTAATATGGCTTCTGAAAGACCATAACAATAGAATGTAACACTTAGTGTACGGCATAAGTATAAGGGGATCCCAATAGCACCACCGGGCTCAAGACCAAGGCTTCTGGAAATCATATAATACTCACCTCCAACACCTACTTTTATATTGGTAGCAATTGCCGAAGCGCTTAAACCAGTAATAAACGTGATAGAACTGGCCATTAAAACAATGATGATTGTATTTATATAACCAACATTTCCTACAATCCAACCAAACCGCAAGTACATAATTAAACCAAGAATGGTCAATATACTTGGAGTATAAACACCTAAAAATGTACCAAATTTATGATGTTTACCACTTGCCATATGTTCTTAAGTGTTAATTGGTTTAGAGAACCAATAATCATTCAATTAAAGATACGCTATATTTTTATTATTTGTTAGGTGAATGTTTAAATTTTAAAAACCTATCTCGGCCTCATAGAATTTTGATAAAAACAATAGGTGAGTGTAGCGACCATATTTTAGATAACGTGAATCCTTACGAAGTGTATAGTAGTTTTAAGGCTATATACAGAAAATCAAAACTTGATCACAGTTTAAAAATTTACGATGCTTTCAATTTTTTTCACTTACTATAGCGGAAAGCTATATGATTTATAGGTGTAAATAGTTATTTTAACTTAATGACGAACAATTTGTTAATAATTAAAAATTCTGTTAGTAGATTCAAATATTTTATCTGCAGATTTAACCAAAAAGCCATTGAAATAGTTATCATTTATTAAATGTCTTTCTGCAAATTCAACATAACAAGAAGGTATTTTAACTTTATGATATAAATCTTCAAAGTCAACTAAAACTTTGTCAGCAATTGTACTTGCTTGCTTTAAACCTTTAAAGTTATCTCCTTTTATAATGCCTCCAGATTCATTTAAACTAACCCCTAAACATCTTAACGTATTGCACAAAGATTCAATTGTATATTTTTTTAATTTATTTACATCTAATGTAAAATGATTTACTCTAATACCGTGTACATATAACCAAGCTGCATATTCAGATTCTTTTTCTAATTGTTTATAAATACTATAATATACTTTCCAGTTTCTCCCTGCTGTAAGAGTATTTTCATTTATAAAATCAAGTTTGTAAAAGACATTTAATAATTGATTTCTTACAAATGCAGAGCATTGATTTAACAAAAGTTCACTTATAAATATTTTTGGAGAATTTTGTGAAAAAATATTTTCTAAATGAATGGCTCTAAGCTTTTTTTCTTTAAAAGAATATGAATCTTTAATTCTATATCCTAAATCTAAAAAAGGTTTACAAATTCTTTCTATACCATAATTATGAGTATTAATTGACCTAAAAGCTATATGATCAGTAAATATATAATCATCATTTAGTTTTAATATTGATTTTATTTTTTTTACACTAGGAGTAATTTCGTTATAATTCCCCCATAATTTTTGAATTAATTTCCCCATGTCTAAATGTTTTACTTACATTGATCTTAATAACATATCATTCTCATCCAATTCATTATCTGATAAGTATATTTTTCCATAATGCTTCCGAAATGCCGTATCTAGTTGTTTTAAGACTTTCATCTTTCTGTTAAATGACATATTAGAATCTGTTATTTCGTTTATGATATTTGTAATAATCTTTAAATCCTTCATAACAATCTGTTTATTAGTGTCTTGTAAAATTATATTAAGTATATATATTATTTTATTCTTTTAGTTGTAATAATGATTTTCAGAGTTGAAAATCAATTTACTGTAGATAAGAGGAAATACATATTATTATGTATACTAATTAATTGTTTAAAAACTGTATCCTATATGTAATAATAAGTAATCAAATAAATTATTTATTAAATACAATAATTAAAAAACTAGATTAACTTATTTAATTATTCATTCGCCTTTGCAAGCTTACTGTTCATCTAAATTTCAATTTAAAAACTTTATCTATTATTTATCTTTAGATTAAAACAGTTCATTATGGAAAGAGCAATATACGTTATATGGTTATTTAGTTGTATTACAATAAGTTATTCTCAAAACTATCAGTATTTAGGAAATTATACTTCTAATGGTACCCCAGAATATTTAGAATCCCCTGGAGATGTAGTAAACATAGAAACATTAGAGTTAATTGATGGTGCATTATCAGAAACTTTTAGAGTACCTGCATATAATCCTCATTATATAACTTCAAATTATGATACTGATGTATTCTTAACAAACGAGTCTGAGGTCTTCGTAACTTTTATAAGTGAAGGAGCTGGTTATAGAAATGTTTTAGGTTTTTACACTTATGATGCAAACACCCCATTAACAACGGCACCTACAGATGAAGAAATCACAATAATTTTCCCAAATTCATCTGCTTTAGGAAGTGGCGGTGGGTTACAAACGGGTGATAAAGTAAGTTTGGGAACTTTTTCAGCAGGAACAGCTATTGGATGGGTTCTTTTAAGTAATGGTTGGAATGGTAGTCAAGTAGGGTATGGTTATTGGCAATTATATTCCAATCCAGATTTTAATCCAGAAACTGATGTAAGTTTGCGTCATCATAACGTATTAATAAAAGATGATGTTAATGAGTTAGTTGTTCTAGGTTTTGAAGATATAAGGCGTGATCATTCATGGTGTGATCATGATTTCAACGATGCTTTATTTTATGTTACAGCTAATAGCTATACTTCTTTAAAAACAACAAATAATATAGATGTTACTAATTCTACAGATGTATATTCTTCAAACTCTGGAGGATTTGAAAGTAATGGAGACTTGGCTAGTTTAATTGCAAAACGTAATTTAAAAAGGGCAAAAACGAATACACATTCTGATAGAAAAGAACGACAACAATTATTTAATAAAGCTACTTATATAAGTGCTAGTAATACTGTTATAAGTAACAATTTATCAAATTATTTCCCTGAGTCAGGAATGTTTGGGTCTGAATCCCCATATGTTGCAACACCCGAAGATTTACCACAATATGCCAACGCAGATGATGTATTTGCCTTAGATTATTATAGTGGTGAAAACCGTGAGTCAGCAGCCTTATTAACAGTAACTTCAGAAAGAGTATATGATCATTCCAAAACAATTTGTGATCGCTTAAATGGATCTAAGTTAAAAGATGTTAGAAATGTAACTATTAAAGATCATGAAATGGTTTTCTCAATAATAGAAAGGGATAATGGCTTTATAGAATATGCAGTACATTTTTCTATAAAAACAGATCAAGATAATTATGAATTATTTAGCTTTTGGAATATAAACGATTATCCTGATGGTGATTATATGAATTTTCAAATATGGGGCAGAACAATGGGTCAAGTAACACATATTGTTAATTATGTATTAGATAATCTATCCTTAGAACAAGAAGTGATTTCCGAAGAAGTTGAAAATAGGGTGCCCAAAGTGTTTATTAGTTCTGGTTACTATAGGGATAAACAAATACATCTCGAAGTTATTAATAAATCAGAAGCATCTTGGGCCGAAACAACAATAAATTACACTACAACAGAGCAGTCTGATCGAGAAGAATTAACAACTCAAATTCCATTATCTGGAGCATGGAATGAATCCATAACAATTGATACGGAATATATTTTTGATTTAGGAATGTCATTTAAAGGAGAGAACTCTATTAAAAGTGATGTATTGTATTTAGCAGATGGCCCTTGGGGAGTAGACTATGTTGCAGAAGAAACAACTCTTCATAATTTTTATATCCATGAGCAAACAGATGATTTAAATGAATCATTATATCAAATAGAAAGGCATATTAGTGGTACAGGAGAAATTAAAGGAACATGTAATATATTTAGAAATATTTTACCTGGGGAGCTAATTTTTGATACTGATAATTATGAAGATATTCACTTCTATATACTAAATAACAATCCAATTGAAGTAATATTGGTTCCTGAAAATTTAGAAAATTGGAATAATAGATTGAGATACACCATACCTGAAAACAGTGAAGAAACTCTTTATAGTTTAGCTTTTAGTAAATTTAGGAATGCTGAGGGGATACATGAGGAAATAGATGGACTTAAAAGTGTAGTATTTTCTTTAAAAGGTAATTATACTACTTATGAACAATTTAATATTTCTATTCAGAAACTTGCATTTGGTTTAAAACCTGTCATAGGTGCAGAAAAAGAAATCAGCAATTCATTTAATTATCCGAATCCATTTTCAAATATAACAACTCTTGTTGTTCCTGAAAAAACATTGTTTATGAATTTAGAAGTTTATGACATGATGGGAAGACTTGTTTACAAAGGAAATCTACAAACAAAAGAAGATCAAAAATCATGTGATATTAATGCTACTAACTTGGCAAAGGGAATATATAAATACAAAGCAACAAATGATAAACAAAAAATATATCTAGGTAGCTTTTTAATTAATTAAAGTTCATATATCCTAAGTAAAACTGGAAAGTAGAATCTAATATTATACAATTAGATTCTATTTTTTATTTAATAGATTATAGCCCTAGATAGAAAAGTGATAACTTTCTGCAATTTATACATAATGTCGTATTATGTAACTTTGCTTGGGTAAAGCAAAGTTTACTTCTTCATTTTTAATGAAAAGTTTTAGATATTAAACACTCTTTAAAATGTTAATGAAATTCTTTTTACACAACCCGAGTAAAGAGGGAGGGATAATGTGGATGTAATGGTTTGACTAATTTAAAGCCTATTTAGAGAACCTGAGTATTTAAAGTGGCTATTTTTTAAGGAACTGCCTTTTTAATCTTAAAAGGAAAGGTTCTTTTCTTATCTAAAGATAAAATAGTTTTATTACAGTTAAATTGTATATTGAAAATTATAACTAAAAATAAATGAATTATACATATAAGGGATTTCCAGATAACGGAAGATTTTTTCTAACTGATTTTAATTGTGCTTCTTTTGATAATAGATTGGGAATAGGCGACTTTTACAAGATAATTTGGGCAAAAGATCAAGATATTAAAATTAGTATAGACGGTTATTCAATATTACTTAAAAAGAATCATGTTTTATTTTGTACCCCCTTTAACATGATTCAATTAGAATCTTATGTAAAAGGAGCTGTATCTCTTATTTTTGAAAAAGAATTTTATTGTATTAGAGATCATGACCATGAAGTATCTTGTAATGGTTTTTTATTTTTAGGATCGTCGATCCCTGCAATGGTAGAATTAACAGAGAAAGAAAGTAAAAGTTTTGAATTGTTGTTTATGATTCTTGAAGAAGAGTTTGAAACTAAGGATCATATTCAAGGTGAAATGCTGAGAGTGTTACTTAAAAGACTATTAATAAAATCAGTTAGATTATTAAAGAAGATGATCATCGACCCAAAGATGACTCAACCAAAAATAGACTTAATTAGGCAGTATAATTTACTAGTTGAAACACATTTTAGAGATAAACATAAAGTGTCAGATTATGCCTTGTTATTAAATAAAACACCTAAAACATTATCGAATTTATTTGCTAAATACAATAATAAAAAACCTTTGCAAATTATTAATGACAGACTTGTACTTGAAGCCAAAAGGCTATTGCAATTCTCTGAAAAACCCTCAAAAGAAATTGCTTATAATTTAGGATTTTCTGAAGCCTCTCATTTTTCAAAATTTTTCAAAAATCAAGTTGGAATGTCTCCCGTTCATTTTAAAAAGAATGCTTAAAATATTATTTTTGACAGAACTTCATATTTTAACTTCTAAAATAGGAAAAATGAACATTTAATAAGGAAAAATGTCCACCTATTATAGGTGTTTGTCTATTTACTTTTGCTGTACTAATAATTGTAGAGAACATAAAAGTGAATATAAATTCCGTAAAAGAATATCCATATATAACTGAAAGTAATCATTATTCAGGAGATATCATAGAGTATGATGACTTAGAATTGACTTGTTTAATTTTAGTTACTGAGGGACCTTTAAATTGCGAAATAAATTTTAAAAAAGTAACAGTCCCTGCTCATAGTATTTTAATTGTAGACGAAAAGACTTCGTTTAAATGTGTGATAAAAAACACTACTACTATTAAGGTTTTACAGTTTAATGCAGTAATTTTTTCGTCATCAATATTTTTTGCTTGCGGATTTATTAATGCTCGAGTTCAAAATAATAACGTTAATGACATAATTCTTTATTTCAATGATGAAAATGTAAAGTCAATAGAAATAAAATTTCAAGAGATTAGACAACTTATAAATCATTCTTCCATATTTGATATTGATAATCTAATGAAAAAGGTGCGTGATTTATTAGAAAAAGGGAGGTACAATAATAATAGTTTACAAGATGTTATTTATGTAAATGATTTTGCGCTCATTTTACATAATCAATTTAATGTTTGTCATAGTGTGTCAGATTATGCTTTACAGTTGAAGGTGACACCTAAAAATTTATTACGGAAATTTAAAAAAGTTGGGATTGATAATCCCAGTTTTATAATTAAAAACCGGATACTAATAGAATCAAAATTATTACTTGTTTATACAGATAAAACAGTTAGTGAAATTTGTTTCAAATTGGGTTTTTCTGATCCAGCATACTTTTCGAGATTCTTTAAAAGAAATACGGGTATGACTACAAGAATGTTCCGAAAACAATTTACAAATACTTAATTAGGAAAAAAGTGCAGTAATAATAAAATCTAACATTTTAATTTTACAAAACTATTAATCAGAAACTTATAAAGTCAACTAATCTTTAATAAAATAAATTATGCTTAAGAAAAACTTTAATTTCATTATGCTAATTGTCTTTACGACATTAATTATTGCGTCATGCAAAGATGTAAAACAAGATTATCAGGATATATCATATTTCTCTATGGATACTAATGGAGAACTTATACGTCCGATAGATTATAGATCTTGGATTTATGTTGGTACACCAGTAACACCAAATGATATGAATAATGGAAAAGCAGCTTTTCCGGAAATGCATAATGTATATATTGATCCTGTTAGTTATAGTGAGTATAAAAAAACTGGAGCTTGGAGAGAAGGTACCATTTTAGTAAAAGAACTTATAAGTGTTGGGTCTAAAGCAGCCGTTAGTGGTAATGGGTATTTTATGGGAGAATTTATAGGTTTGGAAGCAACTATAAAAAGTAAAAAACACTTTCCTAAGGAACCTGGGAATTGGGCTTACTTTAGTTTTACAAACCCAAAGGAAGGTACTTTAGCCGATACTGGAAAGGCATTTAAAACAAATCAATGTAATGCTTGTCATAATTCAAGTGCAGGTGATGATTTTGTGTTTACTCAATACTATCCTATTTTATCTGTTGCTAAAGGTGTAGGTAAGGATGTAGTACCTGAAAACGCTGCTAAAAGAGTCGCTGCACAAGCAAAAGCTTTTTCTGATGCAGGAGTTTGGGATGCTATGGCAACAACACCAAAAGGGTTAACATTAGATATCCCTTTGGGTAAGGAACAATTGTTCGCATATTTAAAGTCAGGTAAATATAAAGAGTTTACTAATAAAGAAAAAGAAGCTCATCCTTCTTTAGGACCACACCAAAAATTGGGGCTTCCAGTAAGAGTTTTTATGAATGATATTATAGCCGCATCATTAGAAAAAGGTAATGATGAACATCCTTTAGGTTCTGTTATTGTTAAAGAAATGTTTAAAGAAGACAACACACCTAATGGCTGGGCAGTTATGGCAAAAACACACGATAAAGCTCAAGGAGGAAATGGCTGGTTTTGGTATGAAGTGGCCGACTCAGAAGATGCTACAAAAATTGTAGCTATGGGTAATGGTATAGAGGGGTGTTTTAGTTGTCACACTATCGGTAAAGATATGGTGAGAACATCATTTCCTTTAAACTAAAAAAATAATAATTATAACCAATACATCATAAAAATGAAACGATTTAAGTTTATAACACTTGCATTACTTTTTACTACATTGTTTATCACATCATGCTCTAATGAAAAAGTAGAGTATCAAGATGTATCATATTTTACTATGGATGCTAATGGAGAGCTAATACGTCCTACAAATTTCAGAAGTTGGATATATGTAGGAACCCCATTAACACCTAATGATATGAATAATGGTAAAGCAGCTTTCCCTGAATTCCATAATGTTTATATAGACCCTGTTAGTTACAGTGAATATAAAAAAACTGGAACATGGAGAGAAGGTACTATTTTAATAAAAGAATTAGTTAGCGTTGGTAGTAAAGCAGCC
>Ga0209291_1001740_pt1 | contig 18812 bp, 15 predicted proteins | sample GOMGulsemesocosm_FD_184633 | JGI IMG/M metagenome (GOLD analysis project Ga0209291, IMG submission 184633) | Methane-oxidizing microbial communities from mesocosms in the Gulf of Mexico - GOM9B Gulf of Mexico (SPAdes) (version 2) | ecosystem: Environmental > Aquatic > Marine > Cold seeps...
ATCTTTGTAGTTAGTTATCTCTGTTGTAAAACATTCCTTGTTCCAGCCTTATTTTAGGCTGGTTTTTTTTGTCTTTTTTTCAGTAAACCGTGCCGATGTGAACAATCAAATGGCAATGAGCTAACTACGTTGCACTTCAAAAGCGATCACTTGATCGATGTGGGTTTGATCCAACGCGAGCATAATTAGCCTATCGATGCCCAAAGCTACTCCTGCGCAATCGGGCAGACCAGCGTTTAAGGCCGCGATTAAATGTAAATCAATTGGTTGTGGTGCAAGTCCGGCAGCGACTCTTTTTTGATTATCGATTTTGAATCTATCATGCTGCTCATCACTATCAGCCAACTCGTGAAAACCGTTGGCCAGCTCAATGCCACGATAATATACCTCAAAGCGCTCGGCGACTCGTGAGTCGGCTGGACTAATTTGAGCGAGTGCCGCTTGTGAAGCCGGAAAATCATAAATCATTATCGGGCGCTCAAGACCAATCTTAGGTTCAATTTTAAAGCAAAATAACAGCTGCAATAACGTATCGTGATCTTGCTCAGTTGCAACAAAGTCACCGAGATCATGAGACATGGCTAATTGGCGTAATTGCTCAAGGTCAGCGGTTAGCGGATCAATGGCTAAATGTTCGATAAAAGCCTGTTGATAGCTCATTGAGTCGCTCGGTGCTGTGTTTAACACTTGTTGCAGTAGTACATCCATTTCGGCCATCAGATCAATATGGTTGAATCCCGGGCGATACCATTCCAACATGGTAAATTCTGGGTTGTGATAGCGACCTGATTCCTCATTACGAAATGATTTACAAATTTGAAAAATAGCCCCACTGCCAGCGCACAACAATCTTTTCATATGAAACTCAGGGGACGTTTGCAAATACAGCGTTTTGCCATTGGCGGCACCTGGGCCAACAAAGGTGGTGTTAAAGGTTTGCAAATGAACGTCAGTAACCGTGGCTTGTGACATCGCAGGGGTATCAACTTCCATCACATCGCGCTGGGCAAAGAAATCACGAACACTTGCTAGAATAATGGCGCGTTGTTTAAGAGTTGCAATCGAGGCCGAGGGTTGCCAATTCATGAGACGTCCTATTTTTATTGAGCGCATTAACCAAAAAGCCCGCAGTTATAAACCGCGGGCTTTGTGCTAACACTAAGATAAATTAGTTGTTATTTAGATACGCGTGATACGTATTCACCAGAGCGAGTATCTACTTTAATGATTTCGCCAATCTGAATGAATAGTGGTACTCGCACTACAGCACCAGTAATTAGTGTTGCAGGCTTGCCACCAGTACCAGCGGTATCGCCTTTAAGGCCTGGATCGGTTTCAGTGACTTCTAATTCAACAAAGTTTGCTGGTGTAACAATAATAGGGCTGCCATTCCATAAGGTAATAACACAGCTATCTTGTTCAACTAACCATTTTTCATTGTCGCCAATTGCTTTAGCATCAGCAGCAATTTGTTCGAACGTTTCAGCATTCATGAAATGCCAAAATTCACCATCGCTGTACAGATAGTCAAGATCACATTCCATTACATCAGCTACTTCAACTGTTTCGCCTGATTTGAATGTTTTTTCAAGTACTTTACCTGAAATTAGTTTACGAACTTTAACGCGGTTAAAGGCCTGACCTTTACCTGGTTTAACTGTCTCGTTGTCAAGAATGGTGCTTGGTTCACCATCGAGCATGAATTTTAAACCGTTTTTAAATTCGTTTGTGCTAACTGTAGCCATGATTTCCTCATTATATTGTCAGAGACTGTGCTCTGTTACCCAAAAGATAATTCTCTGGAGTAGCAGGTCTTGATTTACTTAAGATAAGCAGTGTTACTGGCAGCGTTATTTAATTAAATAAGTCACCATGCGCGCAATTTAGAAGCTTTCTGTCAGCGCACAATTAAATTATTTTGTTAATCTACTACTGCTAGCCTTACTGACAAAGCACATTATTGTTATAGTTTGTCAATTACTGCTAACCATATTAGTTGGCAGATTCTACCTGATTAATCACCAATCTAAAAATAAATGATGAAGATAATAGCCCGAAATATGATCACCCCCCAGCTTAGCTGGCAAAAAGAGTTAAGCCAGGCCTTTACTGACCCTGCTAAGTTACTGGAATATTTAGCGATTGACCCTGAACCATTGCTAGGTTCCTTTGCGGCGCGCAAACTATTTCCGCTGCGGGTACCGGTGCCTTTTGCTAACAGAATGCAACGCGGTAATGCCAAAGATCCACTATTGCTACAGGTGATGACCTCAGCGTTGGAATTTGAGCAACAACCAGGCTTTGGTGCCGATCCCTTAGTGGAACAAATCGAGCAAGTGACCCCTTTGCCTGGCTTATTACATAAGTATGAAAACCGGGTATTACTCATGGTAAGGACAGGCTGCGCCGTTAATTGCCGCTATTGTTTTCGGCGCCATTTTCCCTATCAAGACAACAGTCCCAATAAGCAGGGCTTTAAAGATGCCGCGCTTTATATTGGGCAGCGGCCTCAGATCAATGAGGTGATCTTATCGGGCGGCGATCCGTTAATGGCCAACGATGATCAGCTTAGTGCCTTAATGGCGCTGCTAGAGCCTATCACCCACTTGACCCGCGTTCGGATCCATACCCGACTGCCAGTGGTTATTCCTGCGCGGATAACCGAGCAATTTGTTGAGCTGTGCCGTAATAGCCGGCTTAATATAATAATGGTATTGCACATAAACCACCCCAATGAAATTGATGACACGGTCAGCGAATTTGTGCGGCGGCTGAAACAAGCTGGGGTGACTATGCTAAATCAGGCAGTGTTATTACGAGATATTAATGACAGTGCAGCGGTGCAAGCGCAACTGAGTGAAGCATTATTTGACGCTGGAATATTACCTTATTACTTGCACTTACTCGATAAGGTCGCTGGCGCGAGCCATTTTGATATACCTGAAGTTAATGCCATTACAATGATGCGTCAGCTGCATCAGCAACTGCCGGGCTTCTTGGTGCCTAAATTAGTTCGAGAAATTGGTGGCGAGGCTCACAAAACACCGATAGATCTTGGGTTATTTCCCAAGGTATAATGTCGCAAAATTTATAGGTTATAGAGAATAAGATGCCACATACTCAACTTTTTACCGCACTGCAAGAAAACATTCGCCTGATCTATCGTCAGTCGATTGACGCCGACAAGAAAATTAATGAATTGCGCCAGCAAGATATGGCAAAATTTAGTTCGATCTTTGATCAAAGCCAAGGGTTTAGCACTAAAGCAAACCGCTTTACCCCGTATGCCGAAGAATTAGCGAAAGACTTAATTGAGCTGCAACAGCTCTCACCTGAAGAGATAACTAAGCAAGTTCAGCCATTGGTTGTAAAAATTGAAGTGTCGCTGCAAATATTACAGGTATTTAAAGCCAACCTAAAAGGTAAGCCACAGAGCTAACCTAGTACACCAGTTAGATCGTGGCTTATAACCCTAGCGTGTCACAACGAGCGCTAGGCAGCTAAGTTTTTAGCCTTAACTAATGAAAATGCATCCATTATTTGTTGCTGGCGTTCAACAAGGTTTGAACTGATAAAGCAAAGACGGCTGCCATTGCGTTGCTGCTCAATAATGCCAGGCACTTGCTGCGCCATAATCTCGTCGTCGTCACTCAGGGCGAACAATTGAACTTCTTCACCAGGTAATGAACATAACGCTTCATAAGCACCAGTACCAACTGGCGTTAAGTTGATATCGTCACCAACAATCTCACCACCAACTAACGCGCTGAACACTTCTTCACCAGCCACGTCACTTTTTAATACCATGTACTGAATAGGTCCTTCATGTTCAAGACCTAAGCTGTTTAGTACCAAACGGTTCGTTTCGGCAGAAGCAGCGGCATGTGTCACAATTTCACTTTTAAACATAAGGTTGTCCTTTTCTTGAGTGTCAGAAACCCGATAAAGTCAGGTTCTTTTCAATGTTATGTAATTAAAAGCAAATTTAGTGCCAACATTGTTGGTTTGGTAGTTTAAGCAGGGTGTAACTTGTTAACTGGTCAGGCTAATCGATATTTTAATCCTGAAAGGTATTTTTATTTAATTGATTATTAATGGCTATTGAAAAATTTTATTGGTCAATAAAGTTGCTCAGTCGGGCTGCCGTGTAATTCATGGCAGGCTTGTTAAATAAAAAAAACCAGCAGCTCATTGCCGACTCTGATGGTTTATGGCAGAAAAAAGCTATTTTAGGCTTTAGAGGGGTTACATCATGCCGCCCCGTTGCCTATGTATCACTATATCCCTTGCCAGTGGAAGGGTATAAGCAATTAAACGACATACTTCCCATGTCACATTTATAGCTGCAGCGAAACAACGATAGATAGCAAACACCTCAAAAAGGAGCGGTAATACAGATGGTTACGATAGGCGGGTGGCGAGAGGAAAAGTTAATATTTATGCTGCTAAACCCCATATAATACCATTTGCATTAATTATGTGATCTTGTTGTGCCTGAGATAAATATATTAGAACAAGCCGCTCGATTGACTAATAGCTAGCTATTGAGATTGAGAGCAACGCCGTTATTGTTTATTTTAATTGGCACAAGTGGGCAATTATTTAATGCAAATAGTATAAGCCAAAACCTAGAAACTAGCTCAATCAAGTTGGTTCGTATTAAGCGGAACCCGATCAACGGTCAAATAGCGATTTATTCACCGAGTATATAGAACAGTATTCCAGCAGTTTTCGCGGGGGTGATACTTTGCCTGTTAATGTCGTGCCTGATGAATATGACTTCAGCCAGCCAATAGACGTGCTAGCGAGCAAGCCCAACACGACAGCTAAATAACACCACCGTATCCGGTTCCAATAGCGCTCAGAAGGGCGAGGGGAAGATGTGGCCCTTCATCATGCTCACAAGCAAAGTGGCGTTGCTTTAGCCGTTGTTTTTTCGCCGCAATTGGCAAAAATAAGCTCATAATCACCATTCGATTTAATTATTTCCAAGCCTTTATCAAATAGATCCATGTAATGTTTACTCTTTGGAAAGGTTTTCGAGAATGCTGTATATATCTCGACATCTTCAACGGGGAAAGCCCTCACAACTTTATCGCTAAAGTTAGTATCGCTCATTAGTTGATTGGCTCGCTCTTCATAAAGAACGAGTAAATCAATACGCCCAGCAATCAGTTTTTTTATGTTTTGTTCATGGCTTCTGACGCGTTGAATATTTAATCCTTTCTTGTTTAAATCGATAAAATCACCATAATCATAACCCGCAATAGCACCAATTGTTTTCGATTCATCTAATTGTTCTTTGCCATTTAATTTTAGCAAAGGGGAACCTTTTAAAACGTAAAAATGAGAAGACACCGTGAATAAAAATTGCTGTCCGTAGTTATAATGGTCTCGTTGACCTGCCGTCTTAGCTAAATTTACGCCTGCGAGCGCCTGACCATTTTTGAGTTGATCAAGTACCCGATTAAATGGATAGACGATGAAATCAGTATCGATGTCCACTTTATTAAACGCCGCTCGTATCAAACTGTTTGATATACCAGAGCCATCCGGTAATGAATAAGGAGTCCAGTCATTTTCTGTTAATACCGTGACCGATTCGTTTGCGTGTGCTTGATTATTCATTGAGGTTAACAAGTAAGTAAATAAACTCACCAGTACAAAGATAATTTTCATGTTGCGCTCCATTCCATGGAAGATAAGTAAGGGAATTAACCATAACAGAATTAAATGCGAAAGAACTATAGGTTGTACCACTTTAATTGTGTTTTTTTTGTTCGCTTTAGGGGGTTAAAACTTATGTCTTATTTTTACAGGCACTTTTATATCAATGATTTTTGAAAGATTAGGCTGCGTTCACCCACAAAAAAAGCCTGAATATCACTATTCAGGCTTTTCTGTAACGAGGCGTTTATACGAAGAGTAAATTGTTTAATTCAAGGCGCTTGGTCGCGACGTTTAGTGTTTCTTAAACGAGTGGCCAAGCAACGATGAAGTAGGCAATTTAATCAAGCATAAATTACATCATGCCGCCCATGCCACCCATTCCGCCCATGCCGCCCATGTCAGGCATTGCAGGAGCATCTTTTTGTGGTGCGTCTGTGATCATCGCTTCAGTGGTGATCATAAGACCAGCAACTGATGCAGCGAACTGTAATGCACTACGGGTTACTTTAGTTGGATCTAAGATACCCATTGCTAGCATGTCGCCATATTCGCCATTAGCAGCGTTGAAGCCGTAGCTGCCTTCGCCGTTTTTAATGTTGTTACAAACAACTGACGCTTCATCGCCAGCGTTAGTAACGATTTGACGTAGTGGCGCTTCCATCGCACGTAGTAAAACTGCGATGCCGTGGCTTTGCTCTTCGTTATCGCCTTCAAGTCCTGCGATAACAGCTGCTGCGCGTACTAGTGCAACACCACCACCGGCAACAACGCCTTCTTCAACTGCGGCACGAGTTGCGTGTAGCGCATCGTCAACACGGTCTTTCTTTTCTTTCATTGCTACTTCTGTTGCTGCGCCAACTTTAATGACTGCAACACCGCCAGCTAGTTTAGCCATGCGCTCTTGAAGTTTTTCTTTGTCGTAGTCAGAGCTAGACTCAAGTGCTTGTGCTTTTATTTGTGCAACACGACCGTTGATTGCAGCTTCGTCGCCAGAACCATCGATAACAGTAGTGCTATCTTTAGTAATGATAACGCGCTTAGCTGTACCAAGATCTTCTAGCGTTGCTTTCTCTAGCTCTAGGCCGATTTCTTCAGAGATAACCGTACCGCCAGTAAGAATGGCTAGATCTTGTAACATTGCTTTACGACGGTCACCAAAACCAGGGGCTTTAACAGCTGCTACTTTTACGATGCCGCGCATGTTGTTAACCACTAACGTTGCTAGTGCTTCACCTTCAAGGTCTTCAGCAATAATTAATAGCGGCTTGCCTGTTTTAGCAAGAGCTTCAAGCGTAGGCAGTAATTCACGAATGTTAGAAACTTTCTTGTCTACTAATAAGATAAATGGTGAATCAAGTTCAACCGTACCGGTTTCTTGGTTGTTGATGAAGTATGGTGATAGGTAACCACGGTCAAACTGCATACCTTCAACAACGTCTAGTTCGTCTTCTAAAGACTGACCTTCTTCAACGGTAATAACACCCTCGGTGCCAACTTTTTCCATTGCAGTTGCAATGATTTGGCCAACGCTAACATCAGAGTTCGCAGAGATAGTACCCACTTGCTCAATCGCTTTGTTGTCAGTACATTCTTGCGATAAATCTTTAAGAGCAGCAACTGCAGCGACTACAGCTTTGTCGATACCGCGCTTAAGATCCATTGGGTTCATGCCAGCAGCAACGGCTTTCATGCCTTCAGTAATAATTGACTGTGCAAGCACTGTTGCGGTCGTTGTTCCGTCACCAGCTGCATCGTTGGCTTGAGAAGCAACTTCTTTAACCAGTTGTGCGCCCATGTTTTCGAATTTGTCTTCTAGCTCGATTTCTTTGGCAACAGTTACACCATCTTTAGTGATGATTGGCGCACCAAAGCTTTTATCGATAATTACATTACGACCCTTTGGTCCTAAAGTTACCTTAACGGCATCGGCTAATACATTAACGCCGGCTAGCATTTTTACGCGGGCATCAGTTCCAAATCTTACGTCTTTAGCTGTCATGTTGTATTCCTAAATTCTGTTAATTAGTGGTCAATGAAGGGATTAAGCTTCAACAATTGCCAAGATGTCTGCTTCAGACATAATTAATACTTCTTCGCCGTCAATTTTTTCTTTTTCAACGCCGTAACCATCTTTGAAAATTACTGTGTCGCCAACTTTAACATCTAGTGGACGAACGTCACCGTTTTCTAGAATACGGCCGTTACCTGTGGCTAGTACTTTACCGCGAGTTGATTGTTGTGCGGCGCTGCCTGTTAATACGATACCGCCAGCAGATTTAGATTCAGACTCAGTGCGCTTAACGATAACACGATCGTGTAGAGGACGAATTTTCATGGTTAACTCCTAATAATTTTCAATATATTGATCAGTACAACATGAGCTGTACTTATTGTTTATGATTATTTTTGCTTGTGAATAAGAGGTGGGGGTGTAATTTACAGATCCAAGGGCTAGCAGATGATTTTTTCAATTTATCGTGTTTTATTTGTCTGGGAATCATTAAAACGCAGGTACAATAGTTCTTTTTTATTAGGCTACCGATTTCTTTTGAGATTAAACCTCCTGCAAGGCTCAACCCGTCACATCCTAACAAAGATGAGTATCCCTTCGGGTTTAGGTATTTTGACTATTTTCGCCTTTAATTTAGTCGATACTTGGTTTGTTAGTTTGCTGGGTACCGACGAGCTGGCTGCTATCAGCTTTACTTTTCCTGTTGGTTTAATTTTATCGAGTGTGATCATTGGTCTTGGCAGTGGTTTGTCGGCATCACTCGCGCGCATGTTGGGCCAGGGTGCTAACAACGATGATGCTAAGTTGGTGGTGAGCAGTTTAATGTTAGGGCTTGGTTTAGTGGTCTTGTTAAGCGCCATTGGCATCGTCACGATTGACCCGCTGTTTAGTTTATTGGGCGCGCCGTCTCATTTAATCCCCTTAATAGGGCAATATCTTAGTGTTTGGTATGTGGCGATTATCTTCTTAGTTATTCCGATGTTGGGCAACAGCGCACTGCGAGCAACCGGCAATACCAAATTGCCGAGCTTAGTGATGGCTATCGCTGGTTTATTAAATGCGATATTTGATCCTATTTTGATCTTTGGTTGGGGTCCTTTTCCTGCCATGGGCATGCAAGGCGCGGCAATAGCGACTTTGTTGGCGTGGTTTTTCTCGATGTTAGGGTCGTTGTATCTGCTTTATCGCAGCAATCTTATTCGCCGGGTTAAGCTCAGTTTTAGTCAATGTTATGCACACTGGCAAACGGTGTTGAAAATAGGGCGCCCAGCGGCATTGTCTAACATGATCAATCCTTTGATTAATGCAATTATTATGGCGATGTTAGCCAGTGCAGATACGGCAGCGGTGGCGGCCTTTGGTGTTGGCATTCGAATTGAGTCGTTACTATTAATTAGCATTATGGCGTTATCTTCGTCATTAACGCCTTTTATTGCACAAAACCTGGGGGCGGGGCAGACGTTGCGCGCGCAACGGGCCTTGATCGGCAGTGCCCAATTTTCAATCTTAACGCAATTGGTGTGTTATGTGGTGATAGCATTATTAGCACGGCCCATTGCTCACTTATTTAGTCAAGACGCCGCGGTAATTGAATATTTAGTGGTGTTTTTACGCATTGTGCCCTTTGCTTACGGCGCGCTTGGCATTGTGATTATGTTGGCGGTAAGCCTTAATGCCTATAATCGCCCGGGTAGCTCGTTGGCACTTAACTTGTCGCGGTTATTTTTATTGATGTTACCGCTGGCTTGGTTAGGCAATACCTTGCTTGGCGCGACGGGGATCTTTGCTGCAATTGCAATTGCGAACATCATCATGGGTGGGGCGAGCTATTTATTAGCGTTGCGGATTAGCGAGGCCAAGTTTAAATAGAATCAAGGCAATTTCGATAGCTCACTTTTACAATTTTTAACTTAATTACGCAATACCTGCCAGGCTTCACAAATCGTTCTGAATTTTTCGGCATTGCCTTGATGACGATCAGGATGCCAGCGCAGTGCGAGTCGTCGCCATTGCTGACGAATATCGGTTTGGCTGGCTTGTTGAGGTAACTCAAAAACAATTAAGGCCGCTTGCTTGTCGTTGGAGTTAGCGCTGCATTTATTGTCTGCCCCAATATGTTCCTGATAACGACTCCAAAATTGCTCTAACATTTGGCGGATATAATCGCCACTGACCTGATAATTGTCCCAGTTTAAATAGTACTCACGCAAACTTTGCTCGGCTTGAATTTCTAAGGCGAGATCTGTTGGTAAGCAAGAGCATATCCTTATATCCATAGCCTGTACTTGCAGCCATTGCTGCGGCAGCAACAGCGCTTGCAATTGAAACAGCGCATTCATCAGCAGAAAGTTACGTTTAAATAAGTCTTGATTAGGATCGGGATCCATCGTTATGAGCAAACCGTGCTGTTTAAGCTGGGTCGCTAAATAATGAATCTTCCAACTGTGGTCCGTTTTTTTTAGTAGCCCCAGTAAGGGCCAAATTAATGGGTTGTCTTGATCTGGTTGCTTGGCATGAGTTGTTTCTGTCAGTGACACTTTACTCAATGCTCCTCTGCTATTTTTATATAGTCGCGTTAGCGGGTTGTTCAAGATATTTGATAATATTAACTTGATCCATTTGTTCTGGCTCTAAAAATAGTTCGCCAAATTGCCAGTAAATACCACTGGTTAATAACAACTGGAAGATGTCCATGTCGATCTGATTTCCTAAGGCCATATTATATAACATATCAATCGCGACACTGAGCGATTTAGGTTCTTTATACGGGCTTTTCGATGACGTTAAGGCAGCAAACCTGTCGGCTATCGCCATCACGCGATCGGGAATACTAAGTTGTTCTGCGGTTAAGCTTCTTGGATAACCACTGCCTCTTAAGGTTTCGTGATGGGTTGAGGCATAGCGAGGGATTTTTGCTAATTCTGGTGGTAGTGGCAGTGTTTCAAGCATTTTTATGGTACTGATAATATGCTCGTTAATCTTAAATCGCTCCTCGGTCGTCAAGGTGCCACGCGTCACTGACAGGTTGTAGAGTTCGCCATTGTTGTATAAATACTCAGGAATTTTCATTTTAATATTATGTTTTGGATCGAACTCTAAGGGTTGTTGGCGCCTGACAAGGTGTTCGGGCTTATCCATGAGTAAGTGTTCGGTGACCGGGAAATCAAGCGAGCGGGGGGTAAGGGGCGTTGTTTCTGCGATAGACAAACCTAAGGTGTCGTCAAAGTTTCGTTGCCAGGTTACGTTAGCCAAAGCGCGTAAGCGTATAATATCGCGATGAGGCATAAAGTCACAGCCAAGATTAACGTTAGCAATAAACTCAAAGTCGTCAACAAGGCTGGCACGTTGCTGTTGTAATCGTTGTTGTAATAACACGTAATTTAACGGTTTTTGTGATAATTCGGTTAAGTATTCTATTTCTAGATCGCGCCATAACACCTCAAACCGCATTCTTATTTCGTGGATCCTGTTATAAACCCCTTCAAGCTTAGTGGCTTTATTAATTATATGATCCGGGGTGGTTAGCTTGCCGCAGTCATGTAACGCCGCCGCAATGCTAAATTCACGTCGTTCATTTTTAGTAAAGCTAAAATCGGCAAACTCAGCTTGCTCTGATTTAGAGGCGCAATCGACTAACATCATTGCCAATTGCGGTACGCGCTTGCAATGCTGGGCGGTCGAGCTTGATTTGTCATCAATCGCCTGACTAATAATGCCGGTAAAAGCTTGCAGTAAATCTTGTTGGTCTTGCTGGTGGTGGATTAATCGAGCATTTTCGGTATTAATTTTATTAAAGTAGTTGGTAAATGGTTTGGCCGCAAACCAAGCCACTGGCAATAGAAAAATTAGGATCGCTAAGGCGATCATTACTGAAAACTTGGCTTCGCGCAAACTGTTGGCGGTGATTCTATCGAGTGGAATAACGATTGAAAATAGACTGGTGTTTTGCGGATGAAGCAGAATGTTTTTTGAAAAAATAACATAGTCTACATTATTAACTGTGGTAGTTAACGGTGATGAATTTGGTTGTATAGTCGTGTGTGGATTGATTAATTCAGGGTAGGGAATGATACCGTTAGTAATTTTGTTTTTGACACTGTTATTGGTACTTAACCATTTTTCTTGTAATGCTAGTAGCTTATTCGGTGAAATATTAGCAATAGCAAAGTCAATCAGCTGTGCTAATTCCTGATTGTGATGTTGTGATAAAAAATGCAAAGTATTGGGAAAACTTAACGGCAGAAAAGTTAAATTATTATGGTATTTAATATCGCTAATGAAAAATTGTTGCGCAAGATTCTTGACGATTACTTCAACATCGAGTCCCGCATAAACAGTGCCTGAGCGCACGGCATGTAATACCTCTTGGCGGCTTTCTAATTCGACAATGTTTACCCGTGGAAAATTTTGCTGGAGGCTGTTGGTAATAGACCAACCTTTGACAATGCCCAAGCGACGCCCTGCTAACATTTCTAAGCGAGTAACATCGGGTACTGCAGGTTTGGTAAAGATGGTAAAGGCTAAATTAGCAAAAGAGCTACTTAATATGCCATCACGCTCATTATCGTGAGTATGATAGACCGCTTGGCGCATGTCGATGTCATTATGCTTAAACTTTTCGGCTAACTGTTCGCTGCTAAAACCATTGATATATTGAAATTGTAAGCCGGTCATTTTAGCAATAATAGAAATAATATCGACCGCATAACCTTTCGGTTGGCCGGCGATTACAAAATCTAGTGGCGCGGCATCTGTGGCATTAGTAATGCTGATTAACGGCGAGTTTGCCACGAATTTTTGCTGTGCTGAGCTTAACTCTAAAGGTTCGATATCTGCAACTGGGTCTAGCTGATATGGCATGGTGTTAGACGCAATAATTTCACCACTGTTTTTTGATAAATAGACCTGACCGATATCATTGATTTGTTGTTGAAGTAAATAATCAGAAATCGACGTTAAGGCGATGTCGATGCCAAGCACTGCCTTGCCATCAGCAAGTCGGGTTGAGTAAGTTTGGCCTGGGGTTTTTAACAGTTGAAATAAATAAGGCTCAGATTTAAGGGTTTGCTGGGCTTTAGCGTTATTATACCAAGGGCGTTTGGTCGCATAGAAACTACTCTGCTGCTCGGTGACTGTTCGTCGTTTAAAATCATGATTTAAAAAATTGTAATGACGTAATCGTTGGCCGTTATGCTCTTTTATTGTCACGACAATCCATCGGTCTTCCGGCAGGGCGCCATATTGATTACGCACGATAGGGGCAGAATCAAGGTTAATTAATTCGTAAAAGTCACCATTGTCAAAGCCGACATAAATAGCGTAAATAACCGGGTTATTTAACATTATTTGGGCGAATAGTTCGCGAGTTTGCGGTTTTATCCAGTTGTTGGCGGTCAAGTCGCTGTGCTGCGATAAAATCTTTGAGGCATTAAGGGCTTTGGTGTCTAATGACGCAATATAGTCGCTGGTATTGTCGGCTGAAAGCTCGTACAAAGAGAATGCTGATTGGGTCGCAAGGTTTTTACTAAAATAGTACTGCAGACCAATGGTGAACGAAGCTGTGATAAGTGTTACCACGGCGGTAAGCAACAGTAAACTCGAGCGAATGGATAGCTTTAATTGACTTTGTTGAGTGCTCACTACGCGTCCTTACGTCTAAGAATTAAACCGGTTGGTATTATTTAATTCTCTGGCAATCTCAGATGTTAGTCAATGATTAGTTGATTGTTTATTATCCTTTTATAGTGAGTAAAAAGCCGACGATAAAGATAATCGCCGGCTAAATCGTTATTGGTTATGCTTGTTATTGGTTTGATCGCTTTGGACATTGTCTTGGGCATTGTCTCGAGCAGTGCTTTGATCTATCCGACTTTGATCTTTACTGACAAATTCACCTTCAATGATGTCTTCAGTCTGCGCCGATGTTGAACCAAAACCTTGGCCGCCAAACGGATCGTTAGCGCTTTGGCGCGTAATCATTTTAGTTAGGAAGTAATTGGCAAAGGCTTGTCGGATCGCAGGGATAAGCAGTAACAGCCCGAGTCCATCAGTGGCAAATCCTGGGGTAACTAATAACACGCCGGCAACAGCTAGCATAACGCCTTCCAGCATTTCTTGGCCGGGTTGCAAGCCTTGTTGAATTTTTTGTTGAGCCGACAGTAAGGTTTTTAACCCTTGGCTGCGTACCAGCGAGGCACCAACCGCTGCGGTTAATATAACCAACGCAATAGTAGGCACTAGGCCTAGGTAGTCACCGACCTGAATTAAAATTGATATTTCAATAATAGGAACGATAACAAAAATAAGAAATAATATAATAAACACGATAATTTCACTCATTAATGTATTTAAAGAAATCAATTTAATTGAATTCTTAGTGGGGGTCTAATCCAAGGCAAGCACATTGTCATTTTATATTGATATATATTACGTAAACTCACGGTAAATATGTCCGTATGCGCTAATTTTCTTATCCATAAAAAATATGCTTTACGCCACGAGTGCCGGTAAAATGACCAATGTCGGCGTTTTATTTAAACGCTCTTGCCGTGAGGATTAACCTGTAAATGCAAATAATTATTAATATCAATACCTTTTTAAAGATATTGGGGTAAACTAGCACAATTCAAGTATGCTCAATGATTATTATATATGAGCAATGACCAAGGAGCCATATGACCGAATTTATTCAGGTAATTTGTAATTGCCCTGATGAGCCCACTGCCAGAAAGATAGCACAAAGCTTGATAGAACTTAAATTGGCTGCTTGTGTCAATATTATCGCAAATATTGAGTCCATTTATTGCTGGCAAGGTCAGCTTGAGCAAGAGCGCGAAGTTCAGCTGCAAATTAAAAGCAGTAGCAGTTTGTACCAAGCGCTTGAAAATGAAATATTGCAGCTTCATCCGTACGATGTTGTTGAAGTTATTGCGTTACCTATTATTAGTGGTAACAAAGCATATTTAGATTGGTTAAAAGGTAATTTACACTGATGTTTACAACTTTTTTTTGTCGCTCATTTGGTCTAATACTAAGCCATGTGGTGCTATGTTTTTCTTTATTAATTCCGGCTACGGCGGGTAGTTTATTTGACGATGAGCCGCAGTTTTTACCGGTAGATCAGGCTTTTAAATTTAATTTCAGTCAACAAAATGACAAGGTTTTTGTCAATTGGCAGATTGAACCCGGGTATTACCTCTATCAGCATCAGTTTAAGGTCACCAGTGATACCGCTCAAATAATGCCATTGGTTTTGCCAGAAGGGATGGAGCATGACGACCCCTATTTTGGTAAGCAAGTTGTTTATTATCAAGCTGCGGCATTCGATTTTTCAGTAAGCCCGAGTGACAAGCCCCATCAGATCACCGTTCGCTATCAGGGGTGTGCCGACGCTGGTTTGTGTTACCCACCGACCACCAAGACAGTATTTTTCGATCCTAAGTATGTTACTACTGCCACTATTTCTAAATTACCCGTTTCGCAATTACCGCTTTCGCAGTCAGGTGGCGCTCAATTGTCTGGGCCTGCGGCGAGCCAGCAGGGCAGTTTAACCAGTGAACAAGGTAAATTTGCCAGTTTGCTTAGCGGCGGCAGTTTCTATTTGGCTTTATTATTGTTTTTTGGTTTGGGTGTTGGTTTAGCTTTTACGCCCTGTGTATTTCCGATGTATCCAATTTTATCTGGCATTATCATGGGATCGGGTAATCAACTATCGACCCGTCAGGCCTTTTTATTGTCGTTTACTTATGTTCAAGGCATGGCAATAACCTATTCGGCATTGGGTTTGGTGGTAGCGTCAGCCGGTTTGAAATTTCAGGCGGCCTTTCAGCACCCGTTAGTATTGGGTGCGCTCGCGATTTTGTTTACCGGTTTAGCCTTGTCGATGTTTGGCGTGTTTAATCTGCAACTGCCGTCATCATGGCAAAACAAGCTCAACCAGCTGGCTAATAATCAAAAAGGTGGCCGTTATGGTGGTGTTTTTGCCATGGGCATGATTTCTGGGCTGGTGGCTTCACCTTGTACTACTGCGCCATTATCGGGTGCCTTGCTTTATGTGGCGCAAACGGGCGATTTGTTGCTTGGTGGCATTACCCTGTATGTTTTAAGTTTAGGCATGGGAGTGCCGTTGTTATTAATGGGTACTTCGGGTGGTAAATTGTTGCCAAAAGCTGGTGCATGGATGGAGGTGATCAAAGGGATCTTTGGCTTTATGCTCTTGTCCGTGGTGGTGATATTGCTCAGTAGGTTTATTAACGAGAGTATCAGCATGATGATTTGGGGCTTATGGGCCGTGGCATTAGCAGGATACTTGTTGCACCACAATAAGCAAACTCAACTTAGTGTAATGCATAGTGTTAGGCAGACCTTAGCGTCAGTGATATTAATTCTTGGTACCCTAACGGTGGCGCTGCCTTGGGTTGGCAATCAAACGTTAATTGGGCAAACGAGTACTGAGCATCAGGTTGAATTTATTCAGGTTAAAGGATACGAGCAATTACAGCAGCAATTGGCGCTGGCCAAAGCCGACAATGTGCCAGTGATGTTAGATTTTTACGCTGACTGGTGTGTCGCTTGTAAGGACTTTGAAACTAAAACCTTCTCAGATCCTAGTGTGGCACCTTTATTGGCAAATATGCGCTTGATTCAAGCTGATGTCACCAATACCGATGCGCTTGATATTGAGCTGCAAGACAAATTAGCAGTGTTGGGGCTGCCGAGCATTATATTATTTGATCGCCAAGGCAACGAGCTAAGAAATTTACGGGTGGTCGGTTTTCAAGAGCCAGCACAATTTAAGACTGTTGTTGAGCAAGCTTTCAATTAAGTTGCTTATCAAAGTTAGCGGCTAACCGTTAGCTCAGCACTAGATACAATAATAATAGGGTTTGATACAATCGACGGTATCAAACCCTATTTATCTGATAAAGACTAATAATGAAATATAAAGATCTGCGTGATTTTATCGATCAACTGGAAAAACTTGGTCAGCTTAAACGCATTACCCAAGAAATTGATCCTTACCTTGAAATGACTGAAATAGGTGATCGAACGCTACGGGCGAAAGGGCCAGCGTTGTTGTTTGAAAATCCTAAAGGTTCAACTATCCCCGTCTTAACCAATTTATTTGGCACACCCGAACGTGTGGCGTTAGCCATGGGGCAGACAGACGCTTCGGCCTTGCGAGAAGTGGGTGAGCTGATGGCTCAACTTAAAGAGCCAGAGCCGCCACGGGGCATGAAAGACGCGTGGAATAAGCTACCGCTGTATAAGCAGGTACTTAACATGCCAACTAAGCGGTTGCGCAGTGCGCCTTGTCAGGATGTGGTGATTACTGGTGACGATGTTGATTTAACGATGTTGCCAATTCAGCATTGTTGGCCTGGCGATGTTGCGCCATTAGTGACTTGGGGCTTAACGATTACCCGAGGCCCGCATAAAGAACGCCAGAATTTAGGGATTTATCGCCAGCAGCTGCTCAGTAAAAATAAATTGGTGATGCGCTGGTTGTCTCATCGCGGTGGCGCATTAGACTATCAAGAATTCCAACAAACTAACCCTGGTGAACGTTACCCGGTATCTGTTGCTTTAGGTGCTGATCCTGCAACGATCATTGGCGCTGTTACACCAGTGCCAGACACGCTGTCTGAATATGCGTTCGCCGGATTATTACGGGGTTCTCGCAGTGAAGTCGTGAAAAGTATTTCGAATGACTTAGAAGTGCCAGCCAGTGCAGAGTTTGTGCTTGAGGGCTATCTTGAGCCGGGCGAAATGGCGCCAGAAGGACCTTATGGTGACCACACCGGTTATTATAACGAAGTAGAAGAGTTTCCGGTCTTTACCGTTACCCATATTACTCATCGTAAAAAACCGATTTACCATAGCACCTACACCGGTCGTCCACCCGATGAACCGGCGATTTTAGGCGTGGCATTAAATGAAGTCTTTGTGCCGATCCTTAAAAAACAGTATCCAGAGATTGTCGATTTTTATTTACCGCCTGAAGGCTGTTCTTACCGGATGGCGGTGGTGACGATTAAAAAACAATATCCTGGTCATGCTAAACGGGTAATGATGGGCGTGTGGTCATTCTTGCGTCAATTTATGTATACCAAGTTTGTGATTGTGTGTGACGACGATATTAATGCTCGCAGTTGGGATGATGTCATTTGGGCTATTACTACCCGAATGGATCCGGCGCGCGATACCTTGTTAATTGAGCATACACCAATCGATTACCTTGATTTTGCCTCGCCAGTTGCGGGTTTAGGTTCTAAAATGGGGATGGACGCCACCAATAAATGGCCGGGTGAAACCGACCGTGAATGGGGTGAACCAATTGAGATGACTCAAGAAGTGAAAGACAAGGTCGATGACATCTGGGACGACTTAGCAATTTTCACTAATAACACCAGTGACTAAGACGGTTGGTGTGGGTGTTTAGGTTATAGGTAGTGATATTGTTCTGAGCTGGTATTCAAGCGAGCTCATTTACGGTATCCTTGGCAAAAATCATTAACTTTCAAGGTATTTTAATGTCAGAGATTAGATGTAGCGTTGAAAAATTACACGCTTTTAATGAGTCTGTTTATCACGTGGTATTACGTCCAGAACAAGGCTTCGCGTATAAAGCGGGGCAATATTTAATGGTTAAAATGTCGGATGAGGACAAACGTCCATTTTCGATCGCCAGCGCGCCAAGTGACGGTGAATTAATCGAGCTCCACATCGGTGCTTCTGAGCAGCATAGCTATCCGATGCAAGTCATTGAGCGAATGAAGCAAGATCAGGAAATTACGATTTTAGCGCCCTTTGGTGATGCCGATTTAAGCAACGACAATCAGCGACCTATTATTTTGATCGCTGGTGGCACAGGTTTTAGTTACGTTCGTTCTATTTTACGCGAATTAGTTGCCAACAATGATCAGCGCCCAGTGACTATCTACTGGGGTTGTAAAGATCTTGCGCATTTCTACGTCTTAGAAGAAGCGCAGCAAATGACCGCTGCCCATGACAACATGACGTTGATCCCGGTGGTTGAAAATACCCCAGCGGATTGGCAAGGTGTTAGCGGCTTGGTTCACCATGCTGTTCTTAAAGACTTTAGTGATTTGAGCCAGCATGAAATTTATGC
>Ga0209291_1001742_pt1 | contig 18793 bp, 15 predicted proteins | sample GOMGulsemesocosm_FD_184633 | JGI IMG/M metagenome (GOLD analysis project Ga0209291, IMG submission 184633) | Methane-oxidizing microbial communities from mesocosms in the Gulf of Mexico - GOM9B Gulf of Mexico (SPAdes) (version 2) | ecosystem: Environmental > Aquatic > Marine > Cold seeps...
ATACAAGCACAATTTGCTTTGGGGGATATCGCCTTTTCTACGTATCATGCTGATACTCCTGTAGGACCTCCTTATGATGATTATTTTTCCATTGTATTATTAAGGGCTGTTACTGCAGGTGAAGAAATTGAATTTACTGAAAATGGTTGGTATGCAGCTGGGGGGTTTAGAGTAGGTGAAAATACCTGTAAACTTACATTTGGCACATCTTATACTGAAGGGACACAGATTATTATTTCAAAAACTCCATTTGAAGCTAATGATCAAGATGGAAACTCTGCAGGTACATTAACTGGTTTTGGACTAAGTCTTGCTACCGGAGGAGATCAAGTTTTTGCTTACAACCCTAGTAACATTCCAACAGTAGGAGATGAATCAGGATTTATTGCAGCAATACATATGAATGGCGCTTGGAACGTTGAATCTACCTCATCAACAACATCTGCAAAGCCTGCCATTTTTACTGATGGTGTAAATTCTATTTCAATTAACCCTGAGATTGATAACGCACGAGTTTCTTTAACTAATTGTGGAAACTTTATTGACATCGCGACACTAAGAACCATGTTGAACACTGCTACCAATTGGGAGGATGTTAGTAATACATTTTTTCCTGAATCACCAATCCCAGCTATATGTGATTTTAGGATAACTTTAGGTGTAAATGATAATGTATTAAATAAAAAAGAGTTAAGTATTCACCCTAACCCAACTGAACATGGTTTTTTCAATATTAAAAATAATACGCAACAAACATTAAGCCAAGTAAGTATTTATGACTTAACAGGAAAAAAGGTTTTAAATGCTAATATCAACAATAGTGACCTTGATAACAGAATAAATCTTTCAGGTATTAATTCAGGTATTTATTTAGTGAAAATTTCTGATGACAATAATAACAGTATTACTAAAAAACTAATTATCAAGTAACTATTTGTTTTAAGAAAATACAATTATTTCAAAAAGCACTCTAAGTTTAGAGTGCTTTTTTTAAAGGTGTTTTTAAATAAAACTCCTTATCTATAACTTTCCCATTACGCTCCAACTTAAAACGCACCAAAGTATTGTCCTCTCCATAAAACAATGCATTTATTTTCTTTAGGGTATACCGGAATGTTTTTACTCCATTAACTTCTAATAATATATCATTTTTCAGTACCCCAACTAAGGCTGCTGGAGAACCTTCTCTTACATTATCAATAATAAATTCTGGATTTAACAAATAGGACAAATCCACATAGGAAATAAAGTTTTGGTCTTTTATATGTTTCAATAAATCGCTATTTTCATTTTCCAATACCGCTTCTCCATCTTGTCTCAGTACAATTCCAGATTTATTGTAATAAAAAGGATTGTCAAGATTAGTGTTTCCTTTTAAATACATTTTTGAATTTCTATAATCAAGCACAACAGTAAACCGTTTTAAAAGCTCACCTCCTAAACTCCCAGACCTATCAGTAACCCCTTTTAACTCTTCAGGCAATGTCCCTTCATAAGGATATGCTATTTTAACATCATGGAAGGTTTCATTAGCAAATACAAGTTCTTCTATTTTGCTTCGCTTCCCCAAAATCTCACCAGAAACAGACATTCCCAAATAATCCTCATAATAACCATAATTAGCCGTTGAAAGCGAATCTTCTTTAAACTTCCAAAGTCCATCACTCATTCCTGTGTCCAACAAAAACTTCTGTTGTTTACCTCCTAACCCAGCCCATATATATGGTTTCCCTCTTGTAAATTCCAAATCAACAACCTCATAACGTCCCCATTTATTTTTGAAACGTCCTTTTTTGTAAACGCGTATCAATTCACTCCTGTAAGATAATTCAACAATAAAATCTTTAAAAAAATGATAACCCAAAATACCATGAATCTCCTCACCTAAATAAGACGATAAATTTGAAACTTGGTTAAATGCAACATATATATTATGATTAAAACTTTTTAATCCTTTTAATTCCAATAAATTATTTTCTGATTTTATAGCCGTAACCTTAACGTCATTAGCTCCTTTTACCGTAAATGTTTTAGCATTATTCAAAATCAAGGAATCTACTTTACTGACATTAAATAGTATGGTTTCTTTTACTCCGGTGTCTAACAAGAAAGACAGCTCTACCCCATTTACTTTTACTGGAACCACAATTAGGTTACTTATTAATTCAAATGGAATTTTAACTTGATTTTTTTTATCAACAAGCTCAAATGTTGATTGCGCACTTATAGGAACTGTAAACAGTATGCAGATAAGGGGAATCAGATATCTTTTTAAAAAATATAACATATCTTAAATTGTATAATAAAAGTTACAACATTATAAGTTAATCCTATTAAAATTTAACAAAAATTAACGCAATAAATTCTTATTTAAATTACAATAAAAATATGTAGTTTTGTACTTCCTAAATTCAATATATACAATGCCTAAAATTTCAGCTAAAGGACACGCGATGCCACAATCTCCAATACGTAAATTGGTGCCATTTGCAGAAGCCGCTAAAAAAAGAGGAACTAACGTTTTTCATTTAAATATTGGTCAACCTGATATTAAAACACCTCAAATTGCCTTAGATGCTATTAAAAACAATAATTTAGAAGTACTAGCATACTCACGCTCAGAAGGGTCTGAAGAGTACAGAACAAAAATAGCCAACTATTACAGTAAGCATAATGTTAATGTAAAACATGACGACATTATTGTAACAACTGGTGGTTCTGAAGCCTTATTATTTACTTTTGGTAGTATTATGGATGCTGGTGACGAAGTTATTATCCCGGAGCCTTTTTATGCCAATTACAACGGATTTTCTAATGCTTCTGGAGTAAATGTAGTACCTGTAATGTCAAGTATTGATGACGGATTTGCATTGCCTCCTATTGAGGAATTTGAAAAGTTAATTACATCCAAAACTAAGGCTATCTTAATTTGTAATCCTGGAAATCCAACTGGATACTTATATAGTAAAGAAGAAATTAAGCAATTAACTGCTATCGTTAAAAAATACGATTTATTTTTAGTTGCTGATGAAGTATACCGTGAGTTTGCTTATGACGGATTAACACATCACTCTGTATTAGCAGAAAATGATTTAGATGAACATGCAATTGTTATTGATTCTGTTTCCAAAAGATACAGTATGTGTGGTGCACGAATAGGATGTATTGTTTCTAAGAACAAAAACTTTATGGCTACCGCAATGAAATTTGCACAAGCTCGTTTAAGTCCTCCTACCTATGCACAAATAGCAGCTGAAGCAGCTTTAGACACCCCAGAAAGTTATTTTACTGATGTTATTGAAGAATACACGGAACGTAGAAACACCTTAATTTCTGAATTGAAAAAAATTGAAGGTGTAAAAGTAGCTACTCCGAAAGGAGCTTTTTACTGTATTGCTGAACTACCTGTTGAAGATGCTGATGCTTTTGCACAATGGCTATTGGAAGAATTCAATTTAAACGGCGAAACTATTATGGTTGCTCCCGCCGCAGGATTTTATTCTACTCCTAAAACTGGGTTAAACCAAATACGTATTGCTTATGTATTAAAAAAAGAAGATTTAATTAGTGCTGCAAACATTTTAAAAGCTGCATTAGCTGAATATCATAAAATAACTATCGTTCCTGCAGAAAAATTAAATGCATAACATATACCGATAAGCCATAGTAGCATCCAATATTTGTAGCATTCAAATATTGGATGTTGTTTTTTACAGTGAGTTTTGTATCTTTATTCCCAACAGTGGGCTACACCCCCCGATACTTGTATCAATCTAAAAAAACCAAGAATTAAATCATGTCTTATGGATTTACCCTAAGCATGGACTTATCACATTCCTTTTAAGCTATTTTAATGACCCTATCACATAATATTTCACTTAAAAATTACAATACTTTTGGCATAGATGTTAATGCTAAAAATTTTATTTCTGCAACCACAATTGATGAGCTTCGGGAAGCTATACAACTGAACCCTGAAAATTTATTTATTCTCGGTGGTGGAAGCAATATGTTATTAACCAAAGATATTGATGACTCATTAGTTATTCACCTTAATATAAAAGGTAAAACTATTGTTAAGGAAAATGAGGACTATGTATGGGTTACTGCAAAAACTGGTGAAAGCTGGCATGAGTTTGTTATATGGTGTTTAGACCACGGATATGGTGGTTTAGAAAACATGTCATTGATTCCCGGAAATATTGGTACTGCTCCCATACAAAATATTGGAGCATACGGTAAAGAATTAAAAGATAATTTTATTGAATGTGAAACTATAAAAATCGAGACCGGAAAAGCTAAAACATTCACTAAAACAGCTTGTAATTTCGGATATCGAAACTCCGTTTTTAAAACAGAACTTAAAGGGCAATATATTATTACTTCAGTAACGTTTAAGCTTACCAAAAGAAATCATGTATTAAACACAGGATATGGTGCCATTGAAAATGAGTTAGCTAACCAAAAAATTACTAATCCAACCATAAAAGAGGTTTCTAATGCAGTAATCGCAATAAGACAATCAAAGCTACCTGACCCGAACAAACTTGGTAATAGCGGAAGTTTTTTTAAAAACCCGATTATTTCTCAAATAGCATTTGAACAATTTATAGCCAACTTTCCAGAAGCACCAAGCTACAGGATTTCTGACACAGAGGTGAAAATCCCTGCTGGCTGGCTTATTGAACAAGCTGGTTTTAAAGGTAAAAAATTTGGCGATGCAGGTGTACATAAAAATCAAGCATTAGTATTGGTTAATTATGGAAATGCAAGCGGGCAAGAAATTTGGGATTTAGCCATAAAAATTAAAGCAGCTGTTTTAGAACAATTTGGCATCGAAATTAACCCTGAAGTTAATGTGTATTAACCGAACTCTTATCAATTTCAAAATGAAATTACTGATTCTAATTATTTTATTCCCACTTTTCCTTTCCTGTCAAAATAGGCTATTCGACCATAAAGAAACATTTACAAAACAAGATTCTTTAAGAGGAAGTATTACACCTGAACGTGAATGGTGGAATTTAAAACATTATAAGTTAGCTGTTGAAGTATTTCCAAAAACTAAAACAATTAAAGGAAGTAATATCATTTGTTTTGAAGTATTGAAGTCTGCAAAAAAAATGCAGATAGATTTACAAGAACCATTACGGATAACTAAAATTATACATCAAAATAAAAAACTAAGCTACACTAGAGAAGGTAATGTATATTGGATAAACTTCCCGAAAGTACTTTCTATCGGTTTAGAAGAAAAAATTACTATTTACTACGAAGGAAAACCAACGGAAAGTAAAAACCCGCCTTGGTCTGGTGGAATTACTTGGAAAAAAGATGAAAACGGAGTCGATTTTATAGCTTCATCTAACCAAGGAATTGGAGCAAGTATATGGTGGCCTAATAAGGATCATGGTTATGACGAACCAGATGATGGAATTTTAATTTCAGTTACGGTACCAGAGCATTTAACAGATGTTTCCAATGGAAGGTTGATAAAAACTGAACATCATAAAGACACAAAAAAGAAAACCTTTCACTGGGAAGTACTAAATCCAATTAATAACTACGGGGTAAACCTCAACATTGGAGACTATACTCATTTTTCGGAAATATATGCCGGAGAAAAAGGCAACTTAGATTGTAATTACTGGGTGCTGAAACACAACTTGAAAAAGGCGAAAAAGCAATTCAAACAAGCAGCTATGACGCTAGAGGCTTTCGAGCATTGGTTTGGACCTTATCCTTTTTATGAAGATAGCTATAAATTAGTAGAAGCACCATACTTAGGAATGGAACATCAAAGTTCCGTTACCTACGGAAACAAATACCGAAATGGGTATTTAGGTTCTGACTTAAGTGGTACTGGTATTGGATTAAAATTTGATTTTATCATTGTACATGAAAGTGGTCACGAATGGTTTGCAAACAACATTACTAACAAAGATGTTGCCGACATGTGGATTCATGAAAGTTTTACTGCTTATTCAGAAAGCCTATTTATTGACTACCATTTCTCTACAAAAGAGGCGGAAGATTATGTTATTGGCACAAGAAGGTCTATAAAAAATGACAAACCACTTATAGGGCAATATAACGTAAACAACGAAGGGTCTGGCGATATGTATTACAAAGGAGCTAATATGCTACACACCTTGCGCCAAATAATAAATGATGATAAAAAATGGCGCAGTATACTTCGAGGATTAAATAGTGAATTCTACCATCAGCAAGTTACTACACAACAGATAGAAAACTACCTCATAAAGTATTCTGGTGCTGACTTAAAAGGTTTTTTTGATCAATATTTAAGAACGATAAACATTCCTGTTTTAGAGTATCAAATAAAAGAGAATAAAGTGTACTATAAATTCACTAATGCTGTACTTGATTTAAATACACCAGTTAAAGTGTGGATTAATGACCAACCTGTATGGATCAATGTCACAACCCAAACAGATTTTTTAGAATTCAAAAATGCTATTAACACTTTTTCTGTAGATAAAAATTTCTACATAAAACATAAAAAAAACTAACTAACAAGTAATTGCACAGGCTTTTCTTAATGTAATAATCCTCATAAAAACCTCATTTTAGATTCATTGAAACCTCATTTCATCGTTTAAACACATATTTCATCGATATGTTTGTTTCAACCAAAAATATAAACACGATGAAAAAGATTACTTTATTAGGATTGTTCCTATGCTTGTTTTCACTAACAAGTATCAACGCACAAAACAAAAGAGTTTCTCAACAACGAACTTGTGGAACGGATGAGTACATGAGACAAAAACTTCAAGACCCTGAGTTCGCAGCAGATTATACTAGAAGGCAAGCTAAGTACGGAGCTAAGTTACTTGAAATTCAGACTCAAAAAGCTGATGGCACATACCAAAAGAAAGCTACTTTATACATTCCTGTAGCAGTTCACTTTCCTACAGGAACTGAAGCGAATAGAGCGTGTTTAGAAGCTCACGCTCAAACACAAATAGATGTAATTAATGCAGATTACACTAAAACAAATGCAGATCATGCTGCAGGTTGGGCAGCAGCATCTTCCTTCTACCCTGGAGTAACACCAGGAGCTGTAGATGTAGTTTTCTGTATTGCTACTAAAAACCACCCAACTGTTTCTCCTACAATAGCAGACGGAAGTAAAGCCGTTACTATTGGGAGTCAATCAGGAGCTTATGCAAGTGCTGATTCTAATACTACTTGGGCCGGATACATGAACTTTGTTATTAAAGATGCTGGATCAGGTATTTTAGGTTACTCACCTTTGGCAGGTAGTATTTCAGGAGGAAACTGTGTAGTTATGGGCTTTGCCGCATATGGTACAGGTGCTGGATGTACAGGTTTCGTTCCTGGTGCGCCATACAATTTAGGAAGAACTGTAACACATGAATTAGGACACTTCTATAATTTAGACCATACTTTTAATGGTGGTTGTACTGCTCCTGGAGATAGTGTTGCTGATACCCCTGCTGTTTCAGCTGCAACTTACGGAACTCCTGCTAATGGATCTGTTGCCGGATGTGTTACGGGTGAAAAAGCATTAACTATGGATTACATGGATTATGTAAACGATACTCACATGTTTATGTTTACTGCTGGTCAAGCTACGAGAATGGAAGCTTATTTTGCTACTGTTGCTTCTGATTGGAAAACAAATGTTCTTTCTTGTCAATCACCTGACTTTACAGTTACTGCTACTAATAGTCCAGTTGCTGTTTGTGCTCCTACAGATGGAGTTTTTAACTTCACTTTTGGAATTTCAAATGGATACAATACGAATACTCCTTTAAGTGCTACAGCAACTTTTAGCCCAACAGCAATGAACGCTGCTGGTAACTTTACCTTAACAATTGGTAATATTGCTGGTGTAACTCCTGGGAATTATCCTATGACTATTTCTGCTGCCGGAACTACTACTAAAACGGTAGATGTAGTATTATCTGTTCAAGCTGGAGTGCCTACAGTACCTAGTTTAACTACACCTGCAAACGCAGCTACCAACCAAGCTTTATCAACTACTTTAACTTGGGCAGCGGTAACTAACGCAGCAACTTATACCGTGCAAACAGCTACAAACGCTGGATTTACAGCAAACTTAACTACGAATAGTGTAGGTGCAACTACATATAATGCTACTGGACTAACTCAGAATACTCAATATTTCTGGAGAGTTAAAGCAGTAAACGGATGTGGAGAATCTGCATATTCTTCAGTATATAGTTTTACAACTGCTACTATTTCTTGTGCAACAGAAACCAATAGTACTACTGTAGCAGTACCAAACGCAACTACGAACGGAACAGAAGCTGCTCCTGGAGAATCAATAATAGCAATTACAAATAATGTTACCATTACAGATGTTAACGTAACCTTGAATATTACTTATGGATATGTTGAAGATTTAAGAGTCGTTTTAACTAGTCCAGCAGGAACAACAGTAGAATTGTTTAAAAACTTAGCTAGTAATAGTGGTGCAAACTTTACAAATACAGTGTTAGATGACGCAGGATCAACTGCCATAACAGCAACTGCAGCAGCAAATGCACCATTTACTGCAACATACAGCCCAGAAAACCCTCTATCTGTATTAAACAATGAAACAAGTCTTGGTAACTGGAAACTATCTGTTTATGACAATTGGACTGATGACTCAGGGTCAATTACTTCTTGGAGTGTTGAAATTTGCGGTAGCCCCCTACTAGCTATTGAAGATGCTAAAATTGCTGAATCTTTTAGCTTATGGCCTAACCCAAATAATGGAGAATTTAACATCTCTTTCAATTCCACAAATAATAACGACGTTGCATTAACTTTGTTTGACATTAGAGGAAGAAAAGTGTCAGAACAAACTTTTGAAAATAATTCAAATGTATTTAATCAAACGGTTCGCTTTAATGATCTTGCAAAAGCAGTTTACATTTTAAAAATACAAACTGGGAATAACGAATTCTTTAAAAGATTAGTAATAAAATAACATTCTTTTAAACAATCAGAACAAATTAAAAATGACTCGCTATGCGGGTCATTTTTTTTACTTAAAATACACTACCTTTGTCCTATAAAACTTTATTAAAATGAAACTTCTTTTACTTACTTTAGGACTTTTATCACTTGCAGTATTAGGTATTGCAATTAAAATTTGGGCAAAAAAAGACGGGAAATTTGCAGGAACTTGTGCCAGTCAAAACCCAATGTTAAACAAAGAAGGAGAAGCGTGTGGATTTTGTGGTAAACCCGCCGATGAAATTGGAAATTGTGATGAACCTGAACACAAAGATTAAACTATAATCATACTCTTTCTCCACCCAACACAACTTTATGCTCACAATTTTACTGTATGCTTTTATAGCAATTACTTGTATCCAACTTATTTATTTCCTTTTAGTTTTTAGTCGATTTTCCTTTTCTAAAAATCAGAAATCAACACAAAACAACATTCCTGTTTCCGTGTTAATTTGCGCAAAAAATGAAGCAGAAAACCTTAAAACGTTTTTACCTGAAATAATAAATCAAGAATATCCAAATTTTGAAATCGTATTAATTAATGATGCTTCCTATGATGACACTCTGGAAGTAATGGAGTCTTTTCAAGAAAAAAATTCCAACATAAAAATTGTTAATGTAAAAAACAATGAAGCTTTTTGGGGTAGTAAAAAATATGCACTTACCTTAGGTATTAAAGCAAGTTCGAACGAATACCTGCTTTTAATTGATGCCGATTGCGCTCCAAAATCGAATCAATGGATTGCTTCCATGAGTGCAAATTTTTCTGAAAATAAAAAATTTGTTTTAGGCTATGGGGGGTATAAAAAGAAAAAGTACTCCTTCCTAAATTCCTTAATTCGCTTTGAGACATTGTTAACTGCCATACAGTATTTTTCATACGCGAAAGTAGGAAATCCATACATGGGAGTTGGTAGAAATTTAGCATATCATAAAGCAGAATTTTTTAATGTAAATGGCTTTATGAGTCATATGGACGTCCGTTCGGGTGATGATGATTTATTTATCAATCAAGTTGCTACAAAAAGGAATACATGCATTGAGTTTTCTGAAGAAGCACATACGCAATCTATTCCTCCTAAATCATTAGCTGCATGGTTTAAACAGAAAAGAAGACATGTATCTACAGCAAAACACTATAAAGTTAAAGATCAATTATTTTTAGGTTTATTTTATGTTTCTCAGATTTTATTCTGGACCTTATTCACCATATTAATAAGCACTCTTTTTCAATGGAAATTGGTCTTACTCGTTTTTGGAGTAAGAATCATAGTTCAGTATTTTATTTATGGTTTTTCTGCTAAAAAATTAAAAGAGACAGGTTTGATTTTTGCAATTCCCTTTTTGGAAATATTTTTAATTCTATTTCAATTAACTATATTTATAATAAATAGGTTCTCAAAACCAAATCATTGGAAATAAATAACGAAATATTACTTAAACAAATTGCGAAAGCAAAAAAAGGCAACCAAAGTGCTTTTAATTTTTTATTAGATACCTATTGGAAGGAAGTCTATGGTTTTCAACTTAAACGAACCAAAAATGAAGTTGACGCTGAGGACATTACTATTCAAACCTTTTCCAAAGCATTTCATAAAATTGACTTATTTAATGAAGAATATAAATTTAGTACATGGTTAATAACCATCTCTAAGAACATTCATCATGATTTATTACGTAAAAAGAAATCTTCCATTTCTTCAAAAACGTATAATGAAGACAAGAATAACCTTTATAATATTATTGACAGTACGCCATCTGCAGAAGATAAAATTATCACTGAACAGAACTTAGCAAAACTCTTGCGGGATATAAAAAAATTAAAACCTCATTATCAAGAAGTAATTCAGCTACGCTATTTCCAGGAATTGAGTTATAAAGAAATTGCACAAGAAATAAATGAACCCATAACAAATGTAAAGGTGAAGTTATTACGTGCAAGAAAGTTATTAGCAGAAATTATTCAAGGTAAATAGCCATGGATTCCAAATTAAAATCTTTAAGCCTCGAATTACTTTTCACCAAAGCTGTAATAGGAGCCTCTCTTTTAATTAGAACCGCTTCTATTTATGCTATTATTAAACATACTCCCAAAGCTTTTCGGCCAAACATAAACGGAACCTATTACGTGTTGTGAGCACCACTTTTACCATTGTTTTTAGCATAGTATATACCAACATTATTTTATTATGAAAATTGACGCTTTTATATTTTGCTATAATGAATCTAATATGATTCGTCATACCCTTAATCACTATTCTAGGTTTTGCGATCAAATTACTATTCTAGATAATCATAGTGATGACAACTGTATATCAATCATTAAAAAAGAGTACAAAGATGTCATTATCAGAAAATTTGAAACTAACAACCAATGTAGAGAAGACATTCAAACAAACTTAAAAAATAATTGCTGGAAAAACAGTACTGCCGACTATGTGATTGTTTGTGACATGGATGAATTTTTATATAGTGAAAATATGGATTTAGAATTAAAAAAACTAGAGAAATACAAACCCTCAATTTGCAGCTGCATAGGATATGAAATGTTTTCAGATAATTTTCCTGGCCAATACAATCAATTAATTTTTGAACAAGTCAAGCTTGGTGTTAGAAATTATAGATTTGACAAAACAATCATTTTTAGCCCAAAAGACATTACAGAAATTAATTATGATTTTGGTGCTCATAGTTGTAGGCCAAAACTTAAAACAAAACACACCAAAGATTACCTTGTCGAATTTAAGTTACTACACTATAAATATCTAGATAAAAAAATAGTTATTGACAGGCATAAAAATTACGTTAATAGATTAAGTAACATAAATATTTTTAAGCTTTGGGGAAAAGAATATCTACAGGGAAGAAAACATATCAATAAAATGTTTAGAAAAGCACAAAAACATTCATTTAAAGTAATACCATAAAAAGATTCTAATTTTTCTGTTTACCTTTGCGCTCTCTTTATAATGATATTTTATGAACACAGAACAATCTAGCGTACTTCCTCCAAAAGGAAAACCGAAATGGTTAAAGGTTAAACTTCCTGTAGGGAAGAAATATACAGAGCTAAGAGGTTTAGTTGACAAATACAAACTAAATACGATTTGCACCTCTGGTAGTTGTCCAAATATGGGAGAATGCTGGGGAGAAGGAACTGCTACATTTATGATTCTCGGAAACATCTGTACCCGTTCATGTGGATTTTGTGGTGTGAAAACCGGAAGACCAGAAACAGTCGATTGGGATGAACCTGAAAAGGTAGCCCGTTCCATAAAAATCATGAAAATTAAACATGCCGTATTAACTTCGGTTGATAGGGATGATTTAAAAGATATGGGGACCATTATTTGGTCGGAAACAGTAAAGGCTGTCCGAAGAATGAACCCAGAAACTACCATTGAAACTTTGATTCCAGATTTTCAAGGAATTGAAAAACACTTAGACAAAATGATTGCTGTAGCTCCTGAGGTTATTTCACATAACATGGAAACAGTAAAACGATTGACTAGAGAAGTACGTATACAAGCAAAATACGAACGTAGTTTGGAAGTTTTACGTTACTTAAAAGATAACGGACAACGAAGAACTAAAACAGGTATAATGCTTGGACTTGGAGAAACAAAAGAAGAAGTTATTGCAACACTTCATGATATTCGAAACGCAAAAGTAGATGTTGTTACTATTGGTCAGTACTTACAACCAAGTAAAAAACATTTACCGGTACAACGTTTTGTTACGCCAGATGAGTTTGCTGAATATGAAAAAATAGGAAAAGAACTTGGATTTAGACATGTTGAAAGTGGTGCTTTAGTTCGTTCTTCATACAAAGCCCATAAACATATTTTATAACCCTTGGCTAAAAAAACAACAATAGCTATAAACGGTTTTGGTAGAATTGGAAGAAGTCTTTTCAGACTTCTTCTCAATACCCCTACAATTGAAGTGGTTGCTATAAATGATATTGCTGATGCGGAAACTTTAGCGCATTTACTAAAATACGACAGTATTCATGGGGTTAGCAACGCATCTATTTCTGCAAAAGGAGACAATATAGTTGTTAATAATCGCATCATTCCTTTAAGCAATAATACTAGTATTGAAAATATAGATTGGAGTCCATATAATATAGATATTGTAATTGAAGCTACTGGTAAATATAAAACTACTCCAGTACTAGAACATCATTTAAAAAATGGTGCTAAAAAAGTGATTTTATCAGTACCACCACAATCTGATGACATCAAAATGGTGGTTATAGGTGTAAATGAATCTATTTTAGATGGAACGGAAACAATTATTTCCAATGCTTCATGCACCACCAATAACGCAGCACCAATGGTTAAAATCATTGATGAGTTATGCGGAATTGAACAAGCATACATAACCACTATACATTCGTTTACCACCGATCAGAGTCTTCATGACCAACCCCACCGAGATTTAAGAAGAGCAAGAGCTGCTACACAATCTATAATACCAACTACTACTGGTGCTGCAAAAGCATTAACACGAATATTTCCTAAATTATCAAATACTATTGGCGGATGTGGTATTCGAGTACCTGTACCAGATGGCTCATTAACGGATCTTACATTTAATGTTCAAAAGGAAACTAGTATTCAAGCTATAAATGAAGCCTTTAAAAATGCTGCGCAAAATAATCTTAAAGGAATTCTTGATTATACTGAGGATCCAATTGTTTCGGTAGACATTATAAACAATCCTCATTCATGTACATTTGATGCCCAACTAACTTCCGTAATTGGAAAAATGGTGAAAATTGTTGGCTGGTATGACAATGAAATAGGCTACAGTAATCGATTAATCGATTTAATAAAGCTTATAAGCAAATAACTTTTCCAAAAGAAAACACTTTCAAAAAAACTATTTTGGTAAGATTAAACCAAATAGTGTATCTTTATTTCCTATGAAACGAACGCAATAAATACTTTTCTTAAGTAAGAAAAGTTATAATAGCGAGTTTCGTATGACTTTTGAAAAATAGATACAGCAAATGAAATCACACATAAAACAACTTATATTTTGCATACTTTTACTTTCCTTTATTTCTTTAAACGCGCAAAGTAAAAGCGACACTGAAGATCAAATCTATACGCATTTAATGCATGCCAGAGATTTAAAAGGAATACTTGACTACAGTGAAGCCCTTAAACATTGTGACAAAGCCTTAGCCCTTTCTATTAAAATTAATGATAAAGAAAACGAAGCAATTACCTATAGAATTATGGGTGATATTTTAATACTCGCTAATCAATTAGATTTGGCTATAGAAAAACTGAATACAGCCTCTAGGATTCAAAAAAGTAATGAATACAAAGAAGAGCTTGCTAAAACAAGAAATGCACAAGGATTAGCTCATACTGAATTAGGAAACTACGTTCAGGCAGAAAACTATTTTGATGATGGTTTAAGAATATATCAAACACTATCATTATTTAGTAACAGAACTAATATATTAAAAAACAAAGGAAAACTATACTTAAGAAAGGAAGACTTCAAAATAGCAAACTCCACTTTTGACCAGGCATACAAAAAAGCTAAAAAGTATGCTCAAGAACACCAAAAAGCAGACATATTATTATTCAAATCTCAAGCATTAAATGAGCTACAGGAAAGAGATAGCGCAATTAACACCTGTACACAGGCTATTGAAATAGGAATAGCCAATAAATATAGATGGATTATTACGGAAGGATATAAAACACTTAGCAACATACATGAGGCAAACGGAAACCCTAAAAAAGCTATTGAATTACTAAAAACTCATAATAAAATCCTGGATAGCATGTCCGTTATTAACTTGGTACGTTTAGACGCTGAATCACGTGCTAAATTGAATTTCACCGAACAAGATGAGCTTATTGAGCGACAAGAAGAAAAGCTTAAACAAACAGAAAAGGATTTAAAAAGTCAAACAATAATATCTTTTTTAGGATTAGCCTTTTTAATACTATTCTTCTCTTTTATCATTTTTCTTTATAACAACAATCAAAAAAGAAAAAAAGCCAATTCATTGCTCCAAAGTACGAATTCACAACTTACCCTCGCCAAAGATGAAGCCGAAAAAGCTACAAAAGCTAAAGCGAATTTTCTATCAACTATTACACATGAACTTAGAACTCCTCTATACACCGTAACAGGATTAACCGATTTATTATTAGACGAAGACCCTACAGAATCACAAAAAGGCTACTTGAAATCATTACGCTTTTCTGGAGATTACTTGTTAAACTTTATTAATGATATTCTTGATGTAAATAAAATTGAAGCTAACAAGGTAGAGATAGAAAAAATTCCTTTCGATTTAAAAAAGTTAACCGAAGAAGTTTTATTCACTCAAAATAAAGCTGCGAAGGATAACAATACCAAATTACATTTAAACTTTGACGAGAATGTACCAGAATATCTCCTTGGTGACTCCACACGAGTTTCGCAAGTACTGATTAACTTAGTGAGTAACGCAATTAAGTTTACTAAAAATGGAGACGTGAATTTAAACGTAAAAAAAACAAGCGCTTCATTAAACTCTCTAGATTTATTAATTGAGGTAAAAGATAACGGAATTGGTATTTCATACGACAAACAAGATGAAATATTTGAAAGTTTCTCTCAAGGTTCTGTTCAAATTAACAGAAAATATGGTGGTACTGGTTTAGGCTTAACGATTGTCAAAAACTTAATAGAATTAATGGGTAGTAAAATTCAACTGAAAAGTCAACCAAATGTTGGAACTACTTTTTATTTTGGAATCACTTTTGATCTTGCAAAAAGAGAAAGTATTGACACCCCAAAAAGAGCTGACATTTTCCCTAAGGATTTAATAGAAATACTTAAAAACAAAAACATTTTACTAGTAGATGATGTTAAAATAAATCAGTTAATCACTCAGAAAACGCTTACCAAAAAAGACATTATTTGTGTAACTGCAGATAATGGAGAAGATGCTGTTTTAAAAGCAAAGGAGCAGCTGTTCGATTTAATATTAATGGATATTCATATGCCTGGTATTGGCGGTATTGAAGCTACAAAAAGAATCAGATTATTCGACACTACAACACCAATTATTGCACTTACTGCCATTACCATTGAAAGAGAAGATTTAATCCGATTTAATGACGCTGGCTTTAATGACATTTTATCTAAACCCTTTAAAGCCGATACATTCTTTAACAAAATATACTTGCAACTAACAAAATAAAACTGACACACTTATTGAATTACATAGCCCAAGTTAGTTATTCAGAATTTTAAACAAACTTCTAAATTAGTTCGTTTTTAAGAGGTCTTTAAATGCCTCTTATTTATTCCTATCACTAGTTTTAATAATCAACGTTTTCTTGGTCAGTAAAATCAATAAAAAAAATTACACCTTCTGGTTTTTCCTAAAAAAAACTTACTCTTAAAACACTAACAATTAGCTGAATTTGACAATCTAGAATTCATCTTTTTAAACTTACGAATGATTTTATTTTTTCGTCAAAGACATCGCTATTACTTAAAAATTCAGTAATTATTGGTAAATAATACACATTTGAAAGCGAATCCTTTAAACGCATATAATCTTTTTCCGTAGTTATTATGATTTCCTTTTGCGAAAGGTGGTTTAATTCTTTTTTAGAAAAGTTATGATGATCTTTAAAAGAGATATGTTCAAAATTTAGGCTCAGACTATTCAAATGATTTATTAAAGGTGTCGGATTTGCAATTCCGGTTACTAGCGTAAATACTTTATTTTTTAACGATTCAAGCGCTATTTCTTTCTCAGAACCCTGAACTTTATTTGAATATGAAATACTTGTGAAAAATACTTCTTGCTCTTTGGTTGGAGCAATTTTTCTTATAATCTCTTTTTGTTTTTCTATGGCTAAGTCACTTGGGCATTTAGTAACTACAATTAAGTGCGCTCGCTTTGCACCTCGTTTTGACTCTCTTAAATTACCCGCAGGAATTAAGAAATCATTGGTATACAGTCCATCGAATTTTGAAAGTAACACATAAAATCCTGCTGTTACTTTTCTGTGTTGAAAAGCATCATCTAATAAAATTACATCAGGATTTACTATTTGTTGCAATTGTGAAATTCCATTTTGTCTATTACCATCTACGGCCACATCAATATTCGAAAATTTTTCGTGAAACTGCATTGGTTCATCTCCTAAGTCATCAGCTGTAGATTGTTCATTTGCCAACACAAAACCATCTGACTTTCTTCTATATCCTCTACTTAATGTAGCTAAGGAATTCTCGTCTTTTAACAATCGGATTAAGTATTCAATCATAGGAGACTTCCCGGTACCACCAACACATAAATTACCGACAGCAACTATAGGTAAATCATAGGCTTTACTTTCAAAAACTCCTGTGTCGAAAAAGAAATTTCTAATAGTTGTTATCAAATCATAAATGATCGAAAATGGAAATAATATTTTTCTAAGAATCCTCACATCACGAAAGTAAACTATCTAGCTTGCACTTGCAAATGATAAATATGTATCTTTGAATTTGAATTTTTTAATCTTTCAAATTACACAGCTATGCAAATTAAAGATATCATTCAACATATGGAAGGTTTAGCTCCACTAGCCTATGCTGAGAGTTATGATAATGTTGGTTTACTTGTTGGAAACAAAAACACTCCACTTACAGGAATATTAATCACTCATGACACACTTGAAGAAGTAGTAGACGAAGCTATTGAAAAAAACTGTAATTTAATCGTGAGTTTTCATCCAATTGTATTTTCTGGTATCAAAAAGTTTAATGAACAAGATTATGTAAATCGTGTGCTCGTTAAAGCCATCAAAAATGACATTGCAATATATGCAACACACACTGCTTTGGATAATGTACAAAATGGAGTAAACAGTACTATTTGCAATCAGTTAAACCTCATTAACAGAAAAACACTTATTCCTAAAACTTCATTTATTTATAAGCTTACTACTTATGTACCGATTAACGATGCCAATAACGTTCGTAATGCTTTATTTAATGCTGGTGCAGGAAATATTGGAAACTACAATAAATGCAGCTTTAATGTTTCAGGAGAAGGAACATTTGAAGGAAATGAAAACTCCAACCCACAAATAGGAAAACAAGGAGAATTTCGTACAGAAAACGAAATACTAATAAGTGTTACTTTTGAAAAGCATTTAGAGTCCAAAATAATAAAAGCACTATTTACAAATCATCCGTATGAGGAAGTTGCTTATGAAATAAACGCACTAACAAATTTACATCAAAATATAGGGCTAGGAATGATTGGTGAATTACCAATACCAATGGAGGAAAAAGCATTTTTAGGATTGTTAAAAACAAAAATGAACACCTCTTGTGTTAGGCACTCGAATAAATTAGGAAAAAAGATTCATAAAGTTGCGGTTTTAGGTGGCTCAGGAAGTAGCGCAATTAAAAATGCAAAAAACTCAGGAGCAGACGCTTACATAACTTCCGATTTAAAATACCACGACTTTTATCAAGCTGAAGAAAACATCTTATTGTGCGACATAGGTCATTATGAAAGTGAACAATACACAAAAACACTTTTATATGAGTTTCTTAGTAAAAAAATCCCTAATTTTGCAATCGTTTTATCAGGCATTAATACTAATCCAGTCAATTATTTTTAAGATATGGCAAAGAAAAAAGAAATTTCAGTAGAAGAAAAGTTAAGAGCACTATATAACTTGCAATTAATCGATTCTCGTATTGATGAAATCAGAAATGTACGAGGAGAACTTCCTTTAGAAGT
>Ga0209291_1001743_pt1 | contig 18778 bp, 8 predicted proteins | sample GOMGulsemesocosm_FD_184633 | JGI IMG/M metagenome (GOLD analysis project Ga0209291, IMG submission 184633) | Methane-oxidizing microbial communities from mesocosms in the Gulf of Mexico - GOM9B Gulf of Mexico (SPAdes) (version 2) | ecosystem: Environmental > Aquatic > Marine > Cold seeps | place...
ATGAAGAAGCTGATATTTGGATGGCTAAATATGAAGCCGCTCAAGCAGAAAGCACTACTGAATTCATGTCAGAAATAGACGCTAATGTTCCGTTTCTTTATGAACTTAAAAGTTCTGAGGTAAATGCTGAAGTTTCTGATTTTGGCCCATCTTTTTTCGGAGAAGACAAAATTATTTTTGCTTCTTCAAGAAATCCTAAAGCAAAAAATTACAAATGGAATGACCAAGCCTATTTAGATCTGTATACAGCAGATATAACCGAAGACGGTAGTTTATCAAACCCTCAGTTGTTAAAAGGACATGTAAACACAAAAAAACATGAAGCCAATGCATCTGTGACAAAGGATGGTAAAACAATGTACTTTAGTAGAACTAATTATACAGAAGGTAAAAAAGGAAAAGATGAGAATAAGATAACGCACCTTAAAATATATAAAGCTGAACTAGTTGATAGTGTTTGGACAAAAATTAAAGAATTACCATTTAATGATGTAACCTATTCTACTTATCATCCTGCATTAAATTTTGACGAATCTAAATTATATTTTGTATCTGATATGCCCGGAACAATTGGAGGGATGGATATTTTTGAAGTAGACATCAATAAAGATGGCTCTTTCGGTACACCTAAAAATTTAGGTCCAAAAATCAATACTGAAAAAAGAGAGCAATTCCCATACATGAGTGAATACAACACATTGTATTTTGCTTCTAACGGACATTTAGGATTAGGGAATTTAGATTTATTCTCCAGCCAGATTGAAGAGAATATCTTTTCTGAACCAAAAAACTTAGGAAGCTCTATCAATAGTAGTTTAGACGATTTCTCATTAATCATTAATGAAAGAACAGATAAAGGGTATTACTCTTCTAATAGAGATAACAATGATGACAACCTTTTTGAATTTAAACGAGAAGAATACATTAAACCTGTGTATCTAGTTGAAGGTGTAGTTACAGATAAAAAAACCGGTAAAATATTACCTGGTTCTTTAGTTACTTTAATGGATGATGATAATAATGTAATTGCTGACACCATTGTAAAAGCTGATGGAAAGTATTTATTTAAACTAGACCCTAACCAAAAATACATGGTTAGAGGAACCCGTAAACTATACAATCCTTATGACGTTAATTTCTCTACAGATACTGAAGGAAAAATTAGTCATGATATCGTCTTGGATCTTGAGTTGTATTCTGACAAAGAAGAGAACATTATAGCTTCAACTGATGGAACTACACAAGTGAAAATCAATAAAATATATTTCGATTTTGACAAATGGAATATCCGAGCTGATGCAGCTAAAGAATTGGATGTATTAGTTGAAGTAATGAAAAAGTATCCAGAGATGGAAATTGAAGTAAGCGCACATACGGATGCTAGAGGAACGTCGGACTATAATTTGGAATTATCACACAAAAGAGCAAAATCAACTTTGGAATATGTAGTAAGTCAAGGTATTGCTATCAACCGATTAAAATCTATCGGATATGGAGAAATGCAACCACTAAATAAATGTGGTGACAATTGTACCGATGCAGAGTTTGACTTAAACAGACGCTGTGAGTTTAAACTTTTAAAATAATCTACACGAAAATAAAACTATAAAAAAGGAAGCCAATTGGTTTCCTTTTTTTGTGCAACTAAAATTAACTCTCTAAACCGTCCTACCACTTTACCAACAAAAAAGCACACTCGACTCATTTACGATTGGAATACTTTTTGTTTACTTTTACTTTAGCTTAAAATAGCACCAATATGAAACATCTACTAACTATATTAAGTATTATATTTTTTACAACAACACAAGCACAACATAGTTTTGAAAAACTCTGGACAAAAGTAGAAGTTTTTGAACTAGAAGGTAAAACGAAATCTGCAAATGAAATAGTTACTACTATTTACAAGAAAGCAAAAAAGAAAGCTAATAACAATCAGTTAATTAAATCATTGTTATACCAATCAAAGTTCGCTTTAGTATTACAAGAAGATGCTGAACTATTAGTAGTTCAGTACTTAGAAAAGGAAATTTCAGAAGCTCCATTTCCAACCAATGCAATACTACAATCCATATTAGCTGATTTTAAATGGCAATATTTACAACAACACCGATGGCAAATATATAAGCGAACAAAAACTACTGAAATCATAAACACCGACTTCAGAACTTGGGATTTAAACACGTTATTTACATCCATTCATACTGATTTTAAAAACTCTATAGCTTACAGTAGTGCCTTACAAAATTTATCTATTTCAAATTTCAATTACATTTTAATTAAAGGAACAGAAACAGAACACTTGCGTCCTACTTTATATGATTTATTGGCAAACAGAGCATTACGATTTTTTAAAACATCTGAATCGAGAATCACCAAACCTAAGGAACGTTTTTATATCGACAAAACCGATTATTTTTCAGTGAGCAAAGAATTCTCAGAATTGAACATTCAAACAAACGACACTATTTTCTCTCAATATGAAGTATTAAAAACCTTTCAAGAATTAGAGCAATTTCATTTAAAAGAAAATAACACTGATGCTTTAGTTGATGCATACATCAATCGATTGAACTTTGTGAAAGACAATAGTCCAAATCATCAAAAAAGGGTTGAATTATATATTAAATCATTACAAGAAACCTATACAAACCTCCCAAAAGGAAACGCATATGCAACAGTAAAAGCATCCTACGCAAAAGCCATTTACGATGGTGCTACTTTAAAAAAGAATCCAGAAAACAGGGCTGTGGCTTTAAATATTTGCAAGGAAGTTATTAAAGACTATCCTAATTCAGAGGCTTTTACCATTGCGAGTAATTTAAAAAACATTATTCTTCATAAAACTATTCGATTAAAAAATGAAAATATAATTCCTATTAATCAATATTCAAAAATTTTAGTAAACTTTCAGAATATTAAGCAATTACACTTTACTATTTATAAAGTAGATTCTGAATATAATTTCAACAAATACAATTATAAAGAGCGAGATTCTGTAATTAAACAATTCCTTAAAACCAAACAACCAACAAAAGAATTTACAACTCAATTACCTCAGAAAAACGATTACTTCAATCACTCTACAGAAATTGTAATGCCAAAATTAGCAAGTGGACGATATCTAATTTTAGCTACTAAAAATGCTTTAAAAAGCACTGATGAATTATTTGCTTACAACTATCAAACTGTATCAAATTTAGCTTGCATTGAGTCTGATTATCATGGTAAAAAAACATTACAAGTATTAAATCGCATATCTGGTAAACCAATTAAAAACGCAAAAATTCAACTTGGTTCAATAATAAAATTTACAGATAGTAGTGGCGAAGTTATTTATGTAAAAAAAAAGAAACACGATGCCATCATAACCTACCAAAAAGATAAACTGCACCTAGGGAAAATTTATTTTGATAACTACTACAAGAATGATAAAAAACAAAAAGCAAAAACTCAAGGCTTCTTGTTTTTAGACAGAAGTATTTATCGTCCTGGACAAGAAGTTCATTTTAAAGGAATTGTATTAACACGAAAAAACTATAAAACAAATGTAATTCCTAATGAAACATTTAAAGTTATCATTAAAGATGCTAATTACCAAGAGCTAAAAACATTTGAATTAACCACGAATGAATATGGTTCTTTTTCTGAAAAATTTAAACTTCCTAAGAATGTTTTAACAGGGAATTTTAGTATTGTAATTAAGCCCTTAAAAAAAGATACTTCAAATAATTTTAACGGAGGGAATACACGTTTTTCCGTAGAAGAATACAAACGCCCTAAATTTGAAGTTACTTTTAACCCTATAACAGAAAGCTATTTAGTAAATCAGAATATATGCGTTAAAGGAAATGCTAATGCTTTAGCAGGCGCTAATATAACCGATGCTAAAGTAAACTACAGAGTTGTTAGAAAAACGCAATATTCGCATTGGAGGTATTGGAGACGTTATGCACATAGTGAAGAACAAGAAATAGCACAAGGTGAAATTAATACAAATGAAAATGGCGGATTTGAAATAAACTTCAATGCAGTACCTGACTTGAAAAGTAACAAAGAAGGATTGCCCATTTTTAATTATGAAATCACAGCCGTTGTAACCGATTTAAATGGCGAAACAAGATCAGCTACAACAAACGTAAAGGTTGGATATCACTCAATGATCTTAGGGATAATTACCTCTGATAAGTGGAATACTACCACTAAAAACTCAATAAACATCAATACCACAAATTTGAACAATGAATTTGTTCCAGCAAATATTACCGTTCAAGTATATAAACTACTAGCACCTAAACACATTTTAAGAACACGAAAATGGAAAGCACCAGATGCTCCCCTACTTTCTGAACGAGAATTTAAAGCCTTATTCCCTCATGAAGCATATACTGATGAAGATAATATTGCTAAATGGAAAAAAGGCGACTTAGTATTTGAAGAAACAATTTATACTAAAAATAAAAGAACGCTTGAATTAAACAATCTAGATTGGGAGTCTGGTATTTATGTCATTGTAACCAAAGGAAAAGATAATTTTGATATTGTTATTGAACAAGAAAAACGATTTTTATTAACAAATTCAAGCGACATCTATTTAGCTGACAATCAATTATTCAATTACAACATTTTAAACAGAGCTACAATCAGAAAAGATGGGTTTATAAAATTAAAATTGAATACTGCTGATACTCAACTATACATACAAATAGAAGCTTATTATAACAGTAATCAAATTTACGCAGAAAATGTATTGGTTAACGGCACTAAAACACTTCACATTCCAATACAAAACTCAAAAAAACAAACAAAAACCCAGCCAAATAGTAGTGTTGGTTTACTGTTTTCTATTGTTCGTTTCAATGAACATATTAACACGGAAACTTCAGTTTCGCTAGAAGAAAAAACAGAAAATCTTACCATAGAAACCAAAACATTTAGAGACAAACTACAACCAGGAGCTAAAGAAAAATGGAGTTTTACCGTTAAAAACAAAAACGGAGATGCCTCTGAAATATTAGCGAGTATGTATGATGCGTCATTAGACCAATTCAAACCTCACAGTTGGAAAAACAGTATTGAAATCCCTGATTATTATAATAATGACACACCATACAAAGACACGTATAGTTTTGAAACTAGTAGTTTTAAATTGCGTAATAACACTTACCCAAAATCAAATTATATCTATAAATCTTTTATCAAGATGAATCATTTTGGATTCAGTTTAACTAATTCAAAGTCTATAAGGACAGAGTATCAAAATTATTTATACTCTAAAATTAAAAAAGAAGGTAGGGAAAAAATTATTTCAGGAATTGTAGTCGATGAAACTAACACGGTATTACCAGGTGCTACGATAGTCATAAAAGGTACAACTTTAGGCACAAGTACTGATTTTGACGGCTTTTACTCATTAAATGCAAAAAAAGGAGATATCCTTGTATATTCATATGTTGGTTATTCTGAGAAAGAAATAGTAGTACAAAAATCTAATAAGATTAATGTCCAGTTAGATTTAGACAATTCATTAGAAACTGTTGTCATCACAGCTTTGGGTATAAAAAGAAAACCTGATAAAATTACATCTTCAAATCAAATAGTTAGGGCAGAAGACTTATTACAATCAGACAACCCAGATGTAGTTTCTCAAATTGTTTTAAGAGGGAACCGTTCAATTTCAGGGAACAAAAAAACATTAATTATTATTGATGGAAAAATAGCTACGGTAGAGCAATTATCTAAGTTAGATCCAAATTTCATTCAAAGTGTTGAAGTATTAAAAGGAGCTAAAGGGACTGCTTTATATGGCGCTCAAGGAACAAATGGAGTAATGGTAGTCATTACTGGAGAAAAAGTTTCGTTTGAAAATGTAAAAGCCCGTAAAAACCTCAACGAAACAGCATTCTTCTACCCGCATTTAAAAACAAACTCAAATGGGGATGTTTCTTTTGAATTCGAAACACCTGAAGCCTTAACACGTTGGAAAGTACAGTTATTCGGACATACAAAAACTGGAGTTTCCGGAAAATTCACTCAAAATGTGGTTACTCAAAAAGAATTAATGGTAATGCCTAATCCACCTCGTTTTTTACGAGAGAAGGACACAATTGTATTTCAATCAAAAATTGCAAACCTTACAGATAATACCTTAAATGGTTTTGCTAAACTTGAATTGTACAATGGAGTAACTGGAGAGATTATTGACACGGAACTAAATAACAACAATGCAATTCAGAATTTCTCTATAGATAAAAAAGGAAATACTTCCGTATCATGGGAGTTGATTATTCCAGAAGGAATTCAAGCAGTAGAATATAAAGTATTGGCAAAGGCTGGAAACTTTACTGACGGAGAGTCTAATGTTTTACCCGTATTAACCAATAGCATGTTGGTTACCGAAAGCATCCCTATTACCGTGCGTTCCAATAGTAGTAAAACATACAGTTTTAATAAATTAAAGTACAACACTTCTACTACCTTACGTAATCATCAGCTTACCTTAGAATATACATCTAACCCAGCGTGGTATGCCATACAAAGTCTTCCATATTTAATGGAATTCCCACATGAATGTGCTGAACAAACTTTTAGCAGATATTATGCAAATAGCATTGGAAGCCATATACTAAATAGCAACCCGAAAATTAAAAACGTGTTTGAAACTTGGAAAGCAAACGGAAAACTAACTTCTAAATTAGAACTGAATGAGGAATTAAAGCAGGTTTTAATTTCAGAAACTCCTTGGTTGCGTGATGCACAATCAGACGCTGAAAAGAAAAAACGATTAGGATTATTATTTGACTTAGAAAAATTAGCTTCCGAAGAAAAAAGCATCCTGAAAAAGCTAAAACAAATTCAACTATCCTCTGGTGGGTTCCCTTGGTTTAGTGGCGGAAAAGAAAACGAATACATCACGCGCTATATTGTAGCTGGATTTGGACACTTACAACAACTAGGGGTCACGGACACAGCGATTGAAAAAAAATCAATATTGGTTAGTGCTGTAAACTTTCTAGACACAAAATTTATCGAAAATTATAATAGGAAATTAAAACATCAAACTGTTGAAAATATTACTGTTGGTAATTATGAGCTCCATTATTTGTATGCACGTAGTTTCTTTAAAAGCACTGTTCCGTTTGATAAATCGGTCAAACCTATTGTGAATACATATATCAATAAAGCTAAAGAAGATTGGTTAAACAGAAGCTTATTACAAAAAACAATGTTGAGCATGGTATTGCATCGTTTTAACGACAGACAACTACCTCAGCTAATTCTAGATCACTTAAAAGAGACTTCCATTACTAGTGAAGAGAAAGGAATGTACTGGAAAAGTAATACATCTGGATGGTATTGGCATGAAGCTCCTATAGAAACGCAAGCCTTAATCATAGAAGCTTTTTCAGAAATTACTGATGATAAAAAAAACATTGAAGAATTACAAATTTGGTTATTAAATAACAAACGCAAACAAGATTGGAATACCACCAAAGCAACTACAGAAGCAACTTATGCACTGTTATTACAAGGAAACGATTGGTTCTCTGTAGAGGGAGCTGCTGAAATGAAAATAGGAAATGAAAAAATTAAGACTAAAAAACTTGACGAAACAAAAATAGAAGCTGGAACTGGTTATTTTAAAACCTCTTGGAATACTAATGAAATTACTCCAAAAATGGCAGATATCTCTATTAAAAACACTTCAGACGTTACACAGTTTGGTGGATACTACTGGCAGTATTTTGAGCAATTGAATAAAATCACCAATGAAGAAAATAAGAATGACATTCAATTACACAAAGAACTGTTTTTAAAGAAAAATACGGACAACGGACCTACACTAACTAAAATAGAAAATACAGAATTACACATTGGTGATTTAGTTACTGTACGTATCGAATTACAAGTAAAAGACAATTTTGAATTTGTTCATTTAAAAGATATGCGTGCAAGTGCTTTTGAACCTATTGATGTTATTTCTAGCTACAAATGGCAGGATGGAACTGGATACTATCAAAGCACTAAAGATGTCGCTACACATTTCTTTTTTGATCGATTAAACAAAGGAACCTATGTGTTAGAATATGATGTACGCATCAACAATGCTGGAGATTTCTCTAATGGTATTTCTTCCATACAAAGTATGTATGCTCCAGAATTTTCCAGCCATAGTAAAGGTGTGAGGGTTTCTGTTGGTAATAATTAAAGTCACTTTATTTTTGTAAGCATTAAAACTCATATATCTTTACATTTCTTGGTATTATAAAAAATTTAATATGATTTTCAACTCAATTTACATTATCATATTCTTACCAAGAATTATTGAAAATTATTTATTTTAAATTAAAAAAATGAGACAATTTATAAAAGCCCTTGGATTGTTTATTGCTCCTTTTATACTTATTGTATTTTTAGTTTTTTGGGTTGATGTATTTAAAATTTTGGGATATCAAGATTATTATGCAAATCAGAAAGTAGTTTTAAATAGAGAAATGATTTGCACAAAAACATTCAATCACTATAATTCTGACATAAAATTCAACTCGTTTATTTTTGGAAATTCAAGATCCCAAGCATATAAATGCAAAAAATGGGCTAAACATTTAACCCCGAACGCTATTCCATTTCATTTTGATGCATCTGCTGAAAATATTTGGGGCATTTTAAAAAAGATTGAATATCTCGACCAGAATGGTAGTGATATAGACAACGTATTGATAGTTCTAGATAGGAAAACATTAAGCACTACAACCTCAAGTGACGGGCATTTGTTTATAGCTATGCCCAGCGTTTCTAAATTATCAAAAATGAAGTATTACTTTACGTATCTAGAAGCTTCATTAAATATAAAATTCCTGTTAGCCTATACAGATTATACTATTTTTAAAACCCATAGAGAATATATGGGGCATTTAATTAATAGCAGTAAATATGACGACAAAGTAAACGAAGTGAATTGTGACATTTGGTATGGTTATGATGAACATATAAAAAATGACTCCCTTGGTTATTATAATGAGCTCATAAAAAAAGGTATCTTTCATCAACGCCTTCCTAATAAAGAAATTATTTGTAATATAACTTCTGAGGAAGTAATGCAACTAAAAAAAATTAAGGAACTATTTACAAAACATAATACCAACTACAGAATAGTGGTATCTCCAATTTATACCCAAATACCATTAGAACAGCAACAGTTAAATTTACTTAATGAAATTTTTGAAGAAAAATATGTATCCGATTTTTCTGGTAAAAACAAATTCACAGAACCTACTAGTAATTATTATGAAGAAAGTCACTACAAGCCCTATGTAGCCAATGAAATAATGGAGGTTATATACAACGTGGAATAAACATAACTACAAACTAAACAATCTTGTCTACTATTATTTTGAACTTAAACACTACAAAACCTTCAATTAAATTACACGGATGTACTAATTATTTATCATCAAAACACAAAAAAGCTACTACTCACCTTTTCTTTGATCAATGAAACAAAGGAACCTATGTCAAAAAATATGATGTGCATAATAACAACATTGTAGTTTTCTCTTATCGTATACCTACCATGCAAAAAAAAGCATGTCCCAAAGTTTGCATTTAGATTAAACGATAATTAGTATCTTGCTACACTTATTTAAACTAATTTACTTTCAAATGAAAAAAACAACTTTATTACTTATCTTTTTAACTGCACTTACAGTTATTCTATCTTGTCAAACCGATGACGACATTGTTATTATTCCTGATTTTTCAGTTAATGTAACTGCATATAGTACCGATTCAGCAAGTATCACTTGGACAGCATTAAGCGGTAGTACTCACTACAATGTTTATTTAGATCAAGTGTTACAAGAAGAATTTGTAACTGACCTAAATTACTCTTTTAGCAATCTAAACAACAATACTTTATACACAGGAAGAGTTGATGCCGTAAGTGAAAATGGCGATATAGAATCAGTTAACTTTCAATTTACTACACTAGACCTAAATAATCAATCTTTACCTAGTGACTTTAATGTATCCATCAAACATTTAGGACATATTTCTACTACTATACAATGGACAAATTCTACCGTTCCAAATGGTGATCCTATTACTTATAGTGTTTATTTAGAAGGTTCTTTAATCGAGTCTAATTTAACAACATTAGAATATTATATACCTAGTTTACAAGCAAACACAAGTTATAATGGTACAGTAAGAGCATACAATAATAATGTATATACTGAATCTGCTTTTAGTTTCACAACAGTACCTTCAAATGTGTTTGATGGAAGAGCAACTTTAAAAACACAACAAGAAGTTGACGATTTTGTAGCCAACCACTATACAGAAATCACTGACTGGTTAATTATAGGTACAACGACTGTTACCTCAGACATTACTGATATTGGAGGATTACAAACTTTAGTTAACGTCACTGGTTCATTATTTGTTGCTGAAAATCCTGTTTTAGAAACTTCACATGGCTTGCAAAACATTACTAATAACCTTAACGCAATTGCCATAGCTAATAACGATTTGTTAAATAATCTTATTGGATTCTCAGGTATTTCTGTTCTTGATAGCTATATCAATATTGTTAACAATCCTGAAATAACTACACTTGATCAATTTTCTGGAATGAATAGTGGTGTATTAAATGTAAATGTTGAACTAACAAATAATGACAAATTAGTAGATATTGATGGATTAAGTCAATTAGAGCTTTTTTCTGTGTACATCAGAGACCATGCTCTTTTAGAAAATATTGATTTAATCACTAGTGCTGATAGTAATACTCTTGGTCAATTATATATTTTAAACAATGAAATATTATATGATTTCTCCCCTTTAAGTAACATTACATTAGTAAAAGGAGATTTAACCATCGGTTATAGTAACTTGACTAATTTAGACGACTTAAGCAATTTAAATAGGACATTTGGAGATGTGAATATCTGGTATAACGACGCTTTAGTAGATTTATGCGGACTACAAAATATTGTCCAAAATGACAACATTGACGGAGTCTACAATATTCATGATAATGCATTTAATCCTACTTTTCAAAATGTTTTAGGTGGTAATTGTGCTCAATAAATAAAGTTAAATACTAATAAACCGTAATAAAAACATCTCTTTTTATTACGGTTTACTTTTTTATAAAATGTTATTAGTTAACATTATTTTAATGTAAACATTCTTCAATTAAATTATACGAATGTACGGTAGGTTCAATGTCAAAATCAAACCATTCTTGTAAATCTAGTTCAAAGCCTACTCCATTCAAATAGTTGTGTAAGGCTAAATTTAATCCTGTTTTATACTTGGTGTGATCAGCTCCTTTTGAATCGTTATGCCACAAATCGTTTTGAGAAAATCCTTCAAAAGCAGGCCCTGTAATTTCAATATCAAACTCATCAGGATTTACTCCTATCGGACTATGAACAGTGGCTGTAAACTGATGCCAAAAAGCAGATTGTATGCAATTGTTCTCAAACAACTGGCGTACCACTTCTAGCGAGTCTATCGTTTCTTGATCGGTTTGCGTAGGAAATCCATACATTAAATAGGCATGTACCATAACACCATGTTGTGCAAATGCATTGGTTACCTTCGCTACTTGACCAATATCAACCCCTTTTTTCATTTTTTTAAGTAATCTATCAGAAGCTACTTCCAATCCGCCAGTTACTGCAATACACCCTGATTTCGCTAACAATTCACATAATTCTACATTAAATGTTTTTTCAAAACGGATGTTTGTCCACCAAGTAATATATACGCGTTTTTCAATGAGATTTTCTGCTAATGCCCTAAGCATTTTTGGTGGTGCGGCTTCATCTACAAAATGAAATCCGGTTGTTCCGGTTTCTGCTACTATTTTTTGAATTTTTGCTACTAAATCATCAGCAGTCGTATTCTGATAATTTCCAATATAATCCAAATTCACATCGCAAAAAGTACATTGTTTCCAATAACACCCATGAGAAATAGTGAGTTTATTCCACTTCCCATCACTCCATAAACGATGCATAGGATTCATGACATCTAAAAAAGATAAATACTTATCATGCGGTAAACCTACATAACTAGGTGCCGGTAAATTTTTATGATGAAAAATAGTATTCGGTAGCTTGTTCTTATAAACTACTCTACTGTTTTCCAAAATATAGGTGCGCTCTAACTCACTTTCATCTATTGTGCCAGACAAGTATTCTGTAATACGCAATAAGGGCGCTTCTCCATCATCTAAAGTTATAAAATCTACATAATTGAATACTCTGGTGTCTTCCAGACTTCTTAACTCTGTATTGCAATACCCTCCTCCAAAAGCTATTTTAATTTTTGAATAGTTCTTTTTGATAAACTGCGCACAACGCAAAGCAGCAAACAAATTCCCTGGAAAAGGAATAGAGAAGCATACTAATTTAGGTTGATGAATTTCCAGTTTTTCTTCTAATAATTCTAACAACTCCTTTTCTATAACGGTTGGATCATATTGTAAGAATTCTTCTATTCCGTTAAAACTACTTGCTGAAGTTGCTATTTGCTCCGCATAACGTGTAAAGGAGAAAAACTCATCCACATTAGCCTGAATAAAATCGCCTAATTCTTCAATAAATATGGTAGCGTAATGTTTCGCTTTATCTAGTATTCCTAAATTACCAAAAGCCCAACTTAAGTCTTCTTCAATATTTAAAGCACGATGTGCCTGAGGTAAAAACCCACTGTGTAATATTTGATACGCTTGAGTGACTTCCTGGTGTTGTAAATAACTTATGACAGTTTCCACCTTATGAATATACTCCTCACGTTGTTGCCACACTAAAGGGTATTCATAACTTTTATGATTATCCGCTTCAAGGAATACAGTACTGACAAAATCTGCTGTAAACACTTTTGAGAATAGCTCAATACTCAAATCACATTGCTCCACCAACACTCCTTTTTCATCCAGAAAACCTTTTAAATAAGCCGTTGCCGGATACGGTGTATTCAGTTGTGTAAACGGTGGAGTGATTAAAAGTGCTTTTATTGCCATTTGATTTTGTATGAGCTATATTTTATTGACTGCAAATATACTGCTTATAGAATTCATGTGTAAATAAGATCCCAAAACAAAAAAAGACCAGCTTCCCAGCTAGTCTTCTACCTTAATATATATTAATCCCACCAGTGGGTTTTATTCCTCAAAGATTACCTCGACAAAAAACGGAATTAATTCATGTTTCCTGTATTTACTCCACGAAGTTGATTTTTCAGAAAAACATATAAGTCATTTATTTAATTATTAATTTCTTTGCAACCATTACACCATCATTATACTCAAAGCGCACTAAATAAGTTCCTGTGGCTACACTTACTGGAATTGTTACTTCATTTCCTTTTGTATACTCCTTTTTCTGTGCCAGAACCTCTTGCCCTAAAGTATTATATAAGGTAATATTTTTAGCAGAAAATAATGCCCTATTATTTATCTGTACACTTTTTATTGATGCATTGTAAAACACGACTAACTCATCTGAATCTATTATTTCATCTTCTAATGCTAATACTTCTGATATTTTAAATACTATTGAATACCTATCGGAAAAAGTTCCCGTTTCAATAGTAAAAGCTACTGCTCCTTCTCTTAAGTCACTGTATAGATTTTCTTGTTTATCCACAAAATAAATTTCAATTTCTGGATCAATTCCTTGTAACTCCTCGATAGAAAAATATCCTGTTCCTTCGGTGACTGATTTAACATATAAAGGAATTTCTAAATCTTCCGTTATTTCTCCAATGGTTTGAATCACATACGTATCATCAGCTAAACTCCAAGAAATATCAGTAGGGTTTACATCTAATAACTTAGCGTCATAACCAAAATTCACTTCTAGAGTTGTCCCTTCTTTTATAGCTAACAATAATTGTCTTTGCGGTCCATCAGGCAAAGTCACATTAAAATACATTCTATTTATATCAGCTCTAGGTGGAGATACATTACTGTCAGTATTAGTTGTAGTTTCACTAGCACGTGTAAATACTGAATTACCCCCCGATTCCTTTTGAAATACACGTTGCCCATTATTAAATGTAACTGTTCCGCCTTCTCCACCTTCTACAAAAAACCCTTGTCCAACTGGTATATACCTCTTTGGTAATACCGAACCTGTTCCGTTTGAAGACACCATAGGATCTGGTATTTCTATTGTTGCTCCTGAAAGATTATATGTTGCATATCCTCCATGATATTCTGCCAAAACATGGCTGTTGTTTGTAGCAAAGTGTTCCCAAAAATACAAAGCTCCTGTAGTTACTCCAGCTTCAATTACATCACCATCTTCATCAATTACTCCTATGTTATCTAAAATAAACTGATCAGCATCTAATGCACTTGGATACGGATTTCCTAGTAATGAAGTATTTGTTGCTGTTATTGCATGACTGATATCTCCGTTATTTGGTTTCCCTACAAATGTATAATTTTGAGTGTTAGAAGTACTTCCTGACCCCGACCCTTTCATAGTATATCCTAAGCCTATTTTTACATCTTGAGTTTGATTTACTTGTTGCCATGATCCATAATCTTCTACCTGATTATCAAACGTAAACAACCAATAACTACTTAAAGTAATTGGTGTTGTTGGCGCTCCATCATAACCAGACACCCAAGTAATATTTTGTGGATTATTCGCATCAGTACCGTCACGTAATACTTCATCTATTGAGAAAGTATTTAAATTTATTATAATTTTTATGGTTACGTCTTAAAAAGACGAAATTTGTAAGGATACTTTTGGGAAGTATGTTTTGTTTTGATTGTTACGCAATCAGTCGGTTATTAACTACTCTTTTTGGGATTGAGTACTTTTTTTGAGGAAGTAATTAGGTGCAAATACCTGATTAACAAATAAATACAAGAAGTTTTTCAATACCTGTTACCCATCTTAATCAAGTTTTCTACATACATACATACATACATACATACATACATACATACATACATACATACATACATACATACATACATACATACATACCTTTTATTTAGATTAAATGTATCTTTATCTAAAACATCTCAAATTTGACAAAAAAGACTTTTCAGATATTAAACTAAAAACAATAAAAAAAGCTCATTTGAAGAAACAAATGAGCTTTTTTACTTTATAAAAGAAACACTCTAATGGAGCATTTCCCATAGTTTATCTTTTAATTGCATGATTCCTTGTTGTGCGACTGAAGATATAAACATATATGGTACTCCTAGTTTTTCGTCTAATTCTATCTTCATTTCTGCTTCTAACTCATCATCCAACATATCAGCTTTAGAAATAGCTATAAAACGATCCTTATCTAACATTTCCGGATTATACACCTTCAATTCGTTCAATAGTATTTCATATTGTTTCACGATATCATCCGCATCGGCAGGAATTAAGAATAACAAGGTAGAATTACGTTCAATATGACGTAAAAAATAATGCCCTAATCCTTTTCCTTCAGAAGCTCCTTCAATAATCCCAGGAATGTCTGCCATTACGAAAGATTGAAAGTCACGATACTCTACAATTCCTAAATTAGGTTTTAGTGTTGTAAACTCGTAATTCGCTATTTTTGGTTTTGCCGAAGTTATTACAGACAATAAAGTTGATTTTCCTGCATTTGGGAAGCCTACTAAACCGACATCTGCTAATAACTTCATTTCTAAAGTTACATTCTTTTCTTCACCTTCTAAACCTGGTTGTGCATATCGAGGTGTTTGATTGGTTGACGTTTTAAAATGCCAGTTACCTCTACCTCCTTTACCTCCTTTACAAAGAATTACTTCTTCGTTATTCTGGGTGATTTCAAATAATACTTCTTCCGTTTCGGTATCTTTTACTACAGTTCCTAAAGGTACATCTAAATAAATGTCTGCTCCATCAGCACCAGTACTTCTACTCTTACTTCCATGAGCCCCTTGTAAAGCTTTATGGTGGCGTCTGAATTTAAAGTGAATTAAGGTCCAGTAATTTTCATTACCTCTAAGTATTATATGGCCACCACGACCACCGTCACCTCCGTCAGGACCTCCTTTTTCAATATACTTTTCTCTATGTAAATGCATAGACCCTTTTCCTCCTTTACCAGAAGTTACGTGTAACTTTACATAATCAACAAAATTTCCTTCAGTCATTATATTTCCTTGAAAAAGGGAATCTTATTAAAAAGAGTTCCCTTTTGTTTAATACTTTTATTATATGTAATGTGTTTCAGTTTTACCTGATTATGCATCTACATTTAACGAATCAATCACAACACTCAAACGTCCAGTAATATCTTCAATGCTTCCTATTCCATTTACAGAATGAAACTTCTCTTGAGCGGTATAAAAATCAATTAACGGAGCCGTTTTTTCATTATACTCGTCAAATCTATTTCTAATTTTTGATTCATCTTGATCATCTGCTCTTCCAGAAACTTTACCTCTTTCTAACAAACGTTCTATTAAAACTTCATCATTAGCCTCCAAAGCCACTGTACCTGAAAGCTCCATGTTTTTAGATTCTAAAAATGTGTCTAAAGCTTTTGCTTGAGCAGTTGTACGAGGAAAACCATCGAATATAAATCCGTTAGCATCCGTGTTTTTTTCTACTTCTGCTTGCAACATATCAATCGTAACAGAATCTGGAACCAATTGCCCCTCATGAATGAATGATTTTGCTAACTTCCCTAATTCAGTGTCATTTTTCATATTAAAACGAAAAACATCTCCTGTTGAAATATGCACTAAATTATACTTGGTTTTTAAAAAATCTGCTTGTGTACCTTTTCCTGCTCCAGGTTTTCCGAATAAAACAATGTTAGTCATGTGTTGTGTGTTTTTTATTTGATAAACTTCTGGTAAATTTCTTCCTAATCCATTATAGTCTAATCCATAGCCCACAATAAACTTATTTGGAATTTCAATACCTATATAATCTATTTTTAAATCTTTTCTATACGCTTCTGGTTTGTAGAATAAGGTTGCAATTCGCAAATCCTTTGCACCTTTATCTTCGAATATATCATAAATTGATTCTAAGGTATTTCCTGTATCAATAATGTCTTCTAGTATTATTACTGTTCTTCCTGAAACATCTTCACTCAAGCCAATAAGATGTTTTATATCCTCAGTTGACTCTACTCCTTCATATGATGCTAATTTCACAAAACTCACTTCACATGGCTTTGGATATTTTTTTACAAAATCACTAACCATCATAAATGAGCCGTTTAGCACACCTATAAATACTGGAATTTCATCTCCTAAGTCAGCGGCCATTTTAACCGCTATTTTATCTAATGCAGTATCTATCTCTTTTGCTGAGATAAAAGACTTAAAACATTTGTCGTGAAGTTTGATTTGCATAAACTAAATTTGAAAGACGCAAAGATACTCAATTGGTTAACGATTTCTATTCTTTTGATTGGCATTTTTAGAAGCACATTGAATATTTAATGTATTTTTGTACCAACAACACAATAACTGAACTAAATGAAGGCTTACTTTTCTTCTAATTTTAAATTAGGTATTCTTGGTGGTGGACAACTAGGAAGAATGCTACTTAGAGAAACTAATAAATTTGATATTCAAACCTATGTGGTTGACCCATCAAATGACGCTCCTTGTAAAAAATATGCTAATCATTTTGAACAAGGTGGTTTACTTGATTTTGATACTGTCTATAACTTCGGAAAAAAAGTAGATGTACTTACTTTTGAAATAGAAAGTGTCAATATTGAGGCTCTCCAAAAACTAGAAAATGAAGGGATCATTGTTTATCCTTCAAGCAAGACTTTGAGTATCATTCAAAATAAAGCAACTCAAAAATTGTTTTATACGGACAATGACATTCCAACTGCTCCATTTTCAAGATTTGCCTTTACTTCAGAAATTAATGATGCAATAAACAATGGGGGATTACAATTGCCTTTTGTTTGGAAAGTAGCACAGTTTGGTTATGATGGTAATGGCGTAAAAGTTATTCGTAAAGCGGATGATTTAATTGGTTTACCAAATACGGAGTGTATTGCTGAAGAAATGGTGCCGTTTAAAAATGAATTGGCTGTAATTGTGTGCAGAAACCCATCTGGAGAAACACGTAATTATCCTGTGGTAGAAATGGAATTTCATCCGGAAGCAAATCAGGTAGAATATGTTATTTGCCCTGCAAGAATTTCTGATGAAGTTGCACAAAAAGCAATAGATATCGCCTTAAAAGTATCTGAAAAAATAAACCATGTTGGTCTATTAGCGGTAGAATTATTCCAAACTCAAGAAGATGACATCCTTGTAAACGAAGTTGCTCCAAGGCCTCATAATTCTGGTCATCAAACTATTGAAGCTTCATATACCTCTCAATTCGAACAACATATCCGTGCTATTTTAGATTTGCCTTTAGGTAATCCTGAAAATAAAGCAGCTGGGATTATGGTAAACTTAGTTGGTGCTGAAGGACACACTGGTGACGTATTTTATGAAAACATGAATACTATTTTAGCAATGGATGGGGTTACACCCCACATATATGGAAAGAAAGAAACTAGACCTTTTCGTAAAATGGGACATGTTACTATTGTAAATAACGATATTAATATTGCAAGAAAAATTGCTCAAGAAGTAAAAGAGACTATTAAAGTTATTAGCAAATAAATTTAGTAACAATAAACACATATACATGCCACAAGTAGGAATTATAATGGGAAGTACAAGTGACCTTCCAATCATGCAACAAGCAATAGATATTTTAGCAGGTTTTGATATTGAAGTAGAAGT
>Ga0209291_1001744_pt1 | contig 18774 bp, 16 predicted proteins | sample GOMGulsemesocosm_FD_184633 | JGI IMG/M metagenome (GOLD analysis project Ga0209291, IMG submission 184633) | Methane-oxidizing microbial communities from mesocosms in the Gulf of Mexico - GOM9B Gulf of Mexico (SPAdes) (version 2) | ecosystem: Environmental > Aquatic > Marine > Cold seeps...
TTATTTAAATCACGGCGCGCAGAGTCTTGAGATATATTAAATTGTTCACAAATTTGTTCAGTGGTTATTTTTTTAGTCGTTAATAATAATGCATGCTGTGCTAATAAACGCTCTTCTTTAGTCATTACCATCTTCCGGCTGTACTTAATTATAAGTAAGTTATCATAATTTATTGCGCTTTTGTAAGTTTTTATTATTACATTCTACGTGTTTGTGCGTGTTGTGGTTCTTTCTTGCCTTTTATGAGCGGAGTTTTACGTTTATTGCTGGTTTTTATAGGTAGGGGAAATATTTATTACTCGTTGTATAAACCCATTACCATTCAAAGTGCTCTGTAACGTGCATCTTGAATGGTAAGGGTATATCTATTCAGCTCAGTGATGATGTAGTGGGCCAATTTACCTTTAATTTGCTCGGCCGTATAAATAAAGTGACAATATCAATGAAAGGGTTACTTAATTTTGACTTTTACTTTTCAGAAAGAGGATTGGCATTTAAAATTCCCCATACGAAATCTATCCTTGCTGCATTTACCGTGGTACTTCCAGTTTGGTAGAATACGCTGCGTTCAGGAGCCCCATTAGTGACTTTGTTCAAACCTTGTAGCGATAAATCCATTGTACCGCCAACAGGACCATTAACTCCCCCGTTCAGATCAACCGCTGCTTGAACGTGGCAACTCATACATGACGAGCTATTAACAAATCCGCCTTCAGTTATTGATGCGCCCATTAGAACCGGAGAACCATCGTTATGATAATAACTAACTTGTGAACCTTTAAGTCGGTAGCTTTGCCACGCTTTATCAGTGACAGTTGGTTGAGGGTGTCTTTTTGATGACTCTTTGTGTTTTTTCTGGCCAATTCCCATCTTTTTAAAGCCACGTTTAAGTTGAGATGTCATGTTTGCAGAGGTATATATTTCGTTTCGTTTAAAAAGATTATCACCTAATTTGGTTGTTGTTTGATGCGGAGGTATAAAATGTGTATCAACCAAGCTTTGTTCTTCATTAGGCATATTCACATACACTTTATGACTAAAACCAAAACTATCATTACATCCTAAATAATCACACCTTCCAATATTATTCACGTGTTCAAATGCATACCAGTGCCAGTTGGGTAGTGCTTTAGATGCCCCTGTTACTGCGACAAGGTAATGTCTTGTCGTTTTTTTAGTTTTTGGATCTTCAATCATCATTGTTATATATGGATGCTCTTTATTATTTTTCGCAGTGGTAGAGTTGTTATCATGATCATTTATATAACCTAATTTCTCCATAATAGACTCAGAGATAAAGTCTACTTTAAACATTACAGCATCGTCAGGGTAATTAACTCCTTGCCCAGTAGTACGAAATGGAGCTTGTTTTTCTGCCTCAAATTGTTTGGCTTTGAATATATTTGCTAATCCATTCGTATGGTATAGATCATTAGCAATAGAATAGTTAAAAAAAGATTTGTTGTGGTATACAATTTCGGCTTCTGTATCACGGCCTATTCTTGATATATCCTCTAATGGCTCTGATTGATTTTTTGCATGCGGGGATAGTTTTTGTTTATCACTGAATCGTGTTAATTTGATTTTAGTTTTTTTATCTGAACCAGGATAAAGAGGGCAATTGTAGTTGCTTGAAGAAGACGTTCCTCGATAGGTAACTTTTCCTGACTTTTTATTTAATTCACAACAATCTTTTTGGCTTTTTGTAGAGCAGAACGCTTTAGGTTCTTCTACCCAAATTTGTTGGTCTGTAGACCAGTTCGTCCAAAACTCAGATTTTACGGCTTCTAGAAACTGCTTCCAAGCAAAGCTATCAGGGCAGGTTAAAGCTGGGTTTGATACGTTTTTAAAAGATATTTTATTGTTTTTAACTTCAAAGGCATCTTTACATTGGCTTGCATCAGCTACTCGGCTTTTAAAATACATAGCTTGATCAATATTTGAAGGCAGTTGGTTTGCGATAACACTGAAACTAGAGTATAGAAATATTGCTGTGACTATTATTTTTAACATATTGAATCCCTGTTAGGTTAACATTCATACTAATAAAAGATGGTTTGGTTTTATTTCTTGTCACTTCACAGACAAGCTGATTTAAAAAGCAAAATATAGAATATAAAATATATTCTATTAATGTATTTAACGTTATTACAAAATATTACAGCCAGTATTATTAGCGCTTATAGAGCATGAAATGCAGTCATGTGGTACATGAGATTGGTGCTAGACTTAGGATTATTTAATGGTAGGTCAGAATAGAAGGTTAGATTGGTTAAGAGTTGGATTGATTTAAGCTGCTTTGTAACTGTTTTGATTACCCATTCTATTTGTTACCTTATTATGATAGAAATTTGGTAACTATTTAGTACTTAAATAATACATCACCGAGAACACCTAAACGCTGCGCTACACCGAGAAAATACAGCGCGATATTTTTTCTCAGTGTTCTCTGTGACCTCTGTGGTACGTTCTGTTTTTTTAGCTGAATAGTTACGAAATTTTAAGGTTTTTTATAAAAATGAATTCAAAGTTCAATGCATTACAGGAATTAGGCGCTGGTGAGTTTGAGCATTTAAATGGCCCGTTATTAAAACATTTAAACGCTACTGCTGAACTATTAAAACAATGGGGCGCAAATCAAACATTATGTGATGCAGGTTTGTATCATGCAGCTTATGGTACTGCGGGTTTTGATACTCATATCGTGTCATTAAATCGTAGAAAGGAAATTGCCAATATTATAGGGGCCGAAGCCGAAGCAATCGTCTATTTGTATTGCTCTTGTGATCGAGATTTTGTTTTTTCACAAATAGGTTTATCTCCTATTATACGTTTTAAAGATCGATTTGTGGATGAGGTGTTTGATTTAACACCTGAACAAGCAAAACAATTTTGTGAACTGACCGTGGCGAATGAGCTTGAATTAGCGATATCTAGCAAAGAATTTTTGAATACTCATGGGAAAGGTTTATTGAATTTGTTTGCTAAATTTAGCCCTTTTATAACAGATGATGCAAATAACAGTATTTTTACCATTTTAGGCTAAAGTGATTTTTTTTACTGAATTTAGTAGAATATGTGTATTATTTGTTAGGTTAAATGAGCAGTAAAAGAGTATGGAACGTAGGCAATTTATAAAAGCTTCTGTAATAGGTGGAGCAACGCTAATCGGTGTAAGTAGCGGAGCTTTTTTATTTATTGATAATGTTGATAAAAAACAACTTACAATGAATGAAGCGTTAAAAAATATAGACGCTCTTCTATTAAATAATTTAACGACTGTTGGTGAGTGGAGTTTGTTTCAAATATTTTCTCATTGCGCACAAAGTGTTGAATATTCATTAACTGGATTCCCTGAACATAAATCACAATTTTTCAAAAGTACCGTGGGAGCACTCGCGTTTGCTGCCTTTGCGTCTAAAGGAAAAATGACTCATGGACTTGATGAAGTCATTCCTGGCGCAGATGTTATTCACCCAAGTGATAACGTTGCTGCCGCTATTGCCCGATTGAAAACATCATTTGTTGATTTTATGGCGTTTGAAGGTGATTTAGCACCACATTTTGCTTATGGACAACTAACAAAAACAGAATACGAACAAGCTCATGTGATGCACTTGTATAATCATTTTCAGGAAATTGTCTTATCTGAAGTTCGGGCTAATTACTAATGAATTTTTTAATAGATAAGTATCTGTTATTGGTTAGTTAAAAGAAAATGGTTAAAACCAAAAGCGCTGAATAGTTTATTCAGCGCTTTTGGTTGGAGGGATAACTGATTTAGGTTGTTACCTATTTCAGTGTTTTTTTCCTAACAGTGAAAAAATCTTTTTGGCAATATCTGTATTGTCTTGATAGCCATGAAAGAGCTCGCTTCCTTTACCTAATGCAAACACAGGCACATCAATAGCGGTATGGCCCGTTGATGTCCAGCCAGTATTTGTACGCTGGTCTACTATTTTGTTTAACGCTTTGTATAACTTTCTTTTGAGGTTCGGGCTATACTTTTTCTGTGATTTTGGCAGTGTTTTAAAGCGTTCAATTTCTGCTAATGTTGTTTCTTTTAGCGTTTGTAATTGAGCATATTCTTCAACCGTTAATGCAAAGTTTAATCGCTGATTTACTTCTTTTCGTGATAAATCATTTTTTGCAAACGCTTTGGCAATTTTATCGGTGGATTGTGTCATGTGTTTTATAATCTCAGGACGCCATTCGTATACACCTTTTGCACCAATGGTTAATCCGCCCGTGCTGTGATCAGCCGTTAGTACCACCAGAGTATCAGGGTGATTTTTAACGTATAACTCTAAAAGTTCGACTGTTTTAGCTAAGTCATCCATTTCAGCCATTGCTGAGGCAATATCATTTGAGTGTCCTGCCCAGTCTATTTGACTTGCTTCTATCAACATGAAGAAGCCTTTGTCGTTTTCAAGGTGGGTTATTGCCGTTTGCGTAAGGGCTGATAAGCGGTGTTTATTAGTATCGTCTAACGACCAAGGTAAGCCTTTTTTAGCAAATAACCCAAATAAAGGTTTATTTTCAGGTGTAACATTCAACTTGTTGTAATCGTCAACATAATGAAAGCCTTGTTGTTTAAACTCTTCAACTAAGTTTCTGTCGTCTCGAATAAAGTATTTCCATCCGCCACCTAAATACACGTCGGCCAAAATGCCTTTATCTAGGTAACTATCTGCTATTTGGTCGTAATTTTGTCTACTTTCATTATGTGCTAAATAAGCTGCTGGCGTAGCGTGGTTAATTTGTGACGTAACAACAATACCTGTTTTTTTTCCGATTTGTTTTGCATAAGCTAAAACGCTTTCAACGGGGGCTTTGTTTACGTTAACCCCAATAGCACCATTGTATGTTTTTATACCACTAGATAATGCAGTAGCAGATGCGGCTGAGTCAGTAACGTAATTAGAATCTAAATGAGGGTAGGTACTGCTTAACCCTACGAGGTGGCGATCAAATACAGTGTTTTCAACATTTTCTGTTGTTACATCGTCTTTAAAGTAACGATAAGCAGTTGTATAAGCGGGGCCCATACCATCACCTACAATCATAATGATATTTTTGGGCTGTACAGCTTCAGCTGTTACAGACGAGTCTAAAACGGCTTTTGTACTACATGATGCGGCAAGGGTCGCGCACATTAACCCAGTTATTATTTTATTCATTAACATTCCTATAAACGGTTAATAGGTGGAAAATTACTTTAAGTTGATATCAACCCAAACAAGACGGTGGTCAGATGATGCAGAGCGATCTTTAATCAACCTAAATTCAGGAGTGTTTTTTAACGGCCAAAATACGCCTGAATCAATAAGGTTAATACCTGTAGTAGATGGCAGTACATAGTCTGCACGCATTCGCCAATAAGCGGTATGGTTTTGTGCATGAGGGTTATCTTTACTATGTGCTTTGCCTCCTTTACTTTTAGGCAAAGGGTCTTGAATATTTTTGTGTGTCAGTAAACTCGTAATACCTGACTTATATGCGTCGCCATCAACACTTGAGGCATTTTGATCCCCTAAAATAACAAAGGATGCATTAGCTGTTAAACCTCCTTTGTCACCTTTATCATCATATATGTAGCTAGATTTACCTGCGGTAATGTAATCGGTCCAAAAGCGTATTTCGTCATGATTTCGTTTACCGTTACGATCTTCAGGTCCATCAAAAACAGGTGGAGTGGGGTGGCTTGCTAAAACATGGAGGGTTTTTCCATTAACTTGAACGGGTACGTCCCAATGCGACTTAGACGATAGTCTAAATTGTTGCCAAGTATCGCTACTATACCAAGGTGTATTTGTTTTTGGATTCATTGGTTTAAGTGCACCAGGCATATCTTTCCATTTAAATAGTTGGAATGTTCTAATGTCTTTATGGTTAATGGGGTATTTTGAAAGCAGTACCATACCAAAGTGCCCAGGAAAATAACCAAACCCGTAGGTATCGGCAGGAGAATCACCTAATTTTTGGTCATTATTTACATCAAACGGTGCTACGATTCCAGTATTTACCTGACCTTGGAAAACATAAGGGTAAGCAATTGGTTGTTGACCGTTTTGGCTTTTAGCCAAATACTGCTGTAGAAATACTTGAATGGCATTATCAGAATCGTTTTCGCGATCAAATTCATTAAGTAAAATAATGTCAGGTTGAGTTCGTTGAATAATTTCAGCAACATTTTTAATTTGTTGGTGATCACTTGCAAGTGCTTTACTTAGTTCCATCCCGGTAACGTTAGGAGAAATGCCTTTTTTATGAGGCAGGTAGTTTAAGGCCTCCATACTAACGTTAAATGTCGCAATTCTTAAAGGTTGATCAGCAGAAGATTGGTTTGTCATACAGCTTCCTAAAAAGAATACGGAGGTTAAGAGTGTAATATAAGTAAATATTTTCAAAAGTGATCCTATCAATAATAAGTGTTAATCATCATTTAAACCACATCCCCTAAGGATAATATCGGTTAAAAATGAGGTGACCTTTTCGCAATCTTCATCTTCGAAGTCAGCTTGGTTTAAAACGGTTAATATTTGATTGTCAAAATCTGCGTAGTGTTGCGTAGACGACCAGATGAGAAAGATAAGATGTACGGGATCAACATTCTTCATTTCTCCGTTATCAATCCATTGTTGGAATAGAGACGCTTTGGCTCGTACCCATTTACGTAAATAGGTACGCGTAAAGTCTTTTAAATGTTGCGCACCCTGAATAATTTCGATGGCATATATTTTTGAAGACGCGGGCTCTTCAAAAGATAACTTAACCTTAGCGGCAATAAATTTTTCAATTGCGACTTTCGGGCCATTATTAGGATCAATATCGCCAATCGCATCGTCCCACATCGACAAGGTTCTTTCTAATACAGCATGGTAAATGTTTTCTTTATTTTTAAAGTAATAAAGCACATTAGCTTTTGGTAAAGATGCTCTGTCTGCTATAGCTTGAACTGTCGCGCCTTTATACCCTTGTAAAATAAACTCTTCTTGCGCTGCTGCTAATATTTTATCTTGGCTTTTTTCTCTAATGCTGCCTTGTGTAGTCGTTTTGATATCGAGCTCTTTTTTATTTAGATGACTTTGTTTGCTCAGTTTATTCTTTTCTTTCATATTATTGAATACTCCTTGTATCAAAAATGCTCTCTTATTGTTTAATTAGTAAAATTAATTACTTGCAATGCTATTTCTGGTGTTGACTACATGGTTAATCAAATAAAAACAACATAAATAAATATGACAGATTTATGACAGGTCATCTTCCATTTTAAGACGTTATTGTTACAGTTTTAATAGTGTTTTTGGTTTGTTTGTAGGTTAATTACGACGAAGCTCTTAAAATATTATATTCCCATGAAAAATGAAGTTTTTCCAATAAAAAATCAATTAAAAATGTAATAACTTGTTTAATTGGTCTGGTTGGTTGGTTGCTCTTTAATCTTTGTTGTTTATGGGTTTTGGTTATTCCTACTATATACTTGACCATATGGTTATTTAATTACTTGCTTGTTTTTTGTATATATTGTTTTGTTTTATAAATTAACTTTTTAATATCAAAATAAAATTATGACTCTTTGGTTGAACTGGTTTTTTTATTGGTAAGTTACTGATATTTTATAATTAAATTGATTTGTTTTTGTTTTGTTGTTTATTTATGAAAGTTTATGTTTTTTGAGTTTTAATTTCGAAGTGAAAACATGTAATGAAAATGTAAAGAAAGTTTGGTTTAATTTCATTCGAATTAAACATGAAGACACAAATAAAATTTTTACGACTATATTTATTACGAAATTATTAAAATAAAAAAATACTTAAAAATTAAACTTCTACTAAGGATTACATGATGAAAACTCATCGTCTCTCAAAAATTACAGGTGCTGTTGTTCTAGCGCTTGGTTTGTCAACATCAGCTATTGCAAATACAACATCGTCAGGTGTTAAAGGACAAATTACTGGACCAAATGGTAACCCAGCAGCAGGCACTGTTGTGACAATAGTGCATGAACCTTCAGGAACAACCAAAACAGCTACAGTAAATGAATCTGGTAATTTTTCAGCTAAAGGCTTACGTGTTGGTGGACCTTACAAAATTACCGTTGATTCAGATAAGTTTGAAGATACCGAAATAAAAGATATTTTTTTAACGCTTGGTGAAACTTACCCAGTAAGTGTAGCGTTAGAAGCTGAAAATGTAGAGAGAATTGAAGTTACAGGTCGTATTGTTAATCGAAATTACGGTAGCAACAGCCCAGCATCAAGCTTTAATTTAAAAGATCTTGATTTTGCACCTAGTGTTAACCGCGACCTTAAAGATGTTGTTCGTGTTGACCCACGTGTTTATATTAATGAATCTAGTAACAACGCAATTGTTTGTGCTGGTGGTAACCCACGCTTTAACAGCTTAACTGTTGATGGCGCACGTATGAATGATAACTTTGGTTTAAACGGAAATGGTTACCCAACGGTACGTATTCCTTTTTCATACGATGCTATTGACCAAGTTGCTGTTGAACTAGCTCCTTTTGATGTTCAATACGGCGGTTTTACCTCATGTAATATTAATGCTGTTACTAAATCAGGCGGTAACGAGTTTCATGGTAGCGTATTTGCCGATTACACAAGTGACTCTTTAAAAGGCGACAGTTTAGAGGGTGATGACATTGATACAGGTAGCTATAATGAAAAACGTTATGGTTTTAATCTTGGGTTCCCATTAATTGAAGACAAGCTATTCTTCTTTGCTGCTTACGAAAAGTTAGATGGCGCTCAAATAATGAATTACACTGCTTTTGATAATGGTGCTATTTCACAAAGTGAAATTGATGACATTATTCGTATATCTAAAGATCAGTATGACTATGATCCAGGTACTATGGTTCCTAGTATTCCAGTTGAAGATGAAAAAATCTTAGTTAAATTAGATTGGAATATTAATGACGCTCATCGTTTAAGCTTTGTTTATAACTACAACGATGGTTTTGAAATTGGTCAATCTGATGAAGGTTCAACTCGTTTATCTTTATCTAACCATTTTTATGAGCGTGGTGCAGAGTTCAGTTCATACGTTTCATCTTTATATTCAGATTGGACAGATAACTTTTCTACAGAAGTTCGTATAGGTTACTCAAAACTTGATAACCGTCAAATATCTTTAGACCAAGCAAGTGGCTTTGGTGAATTCAGAATTGAAGATCTTGGTTCTGCTGAGAATGTTTCTGTTTATTTAGGCCCCGATGATTCTCGTTCATCAAATAAATTAAACTACGATACATTATCATTTAAATTAGCGGGTACTTATTACCTTGATGATCATGAGTTATATTTTGGTTACGAGCGTGAAGAGTTAGATGTTTTCAATTTATTTGTTCAACATTCTCAAACAGAAACACGGTTTAACAACATTAGTGATTTTGAAAATGGCATAGCGGATGACGTATATTACGGTAATGCTTCGTCACTTAATCCAGATGATGCTGCGGGCGAATTTGCTTACGCAATAAACACTGTTTATTTCCAAGATAAGTTTGATTTAGAGTCTTACGATATTACCATTACTGCTGGCCTTCGTTATGACTGGTATACAAGTGATGACGTACCAACCCATAACCAAAATTTTGAAGATCGTTATGGTTTTTCAAACGCTCAAAACTTAGATGGTGTTGATTTATTACAACCACGTTTAGGTTTAAATTGGACGGTTGACGACCAATTAGAAGTTCGTGCAGGTGTTGGTCTTTATTCTGGTGGTAATCCAAACGTATGGATTTCTAACAGTTATTCAAACGATGGTGTTCGTAATATTCAAGATAGTTCGGTTAGAGATGCGTCTATCTTAGGGTCTAATGCTATTGCTTATGATGGCAGTGGACGCCCGGGGTACGATATTCCGTTACAATCAATTGAAGCTGTAAGTACAGGAACAGCAGATTCAAGCACAAACTCAACGGATCCTGATTTTGAACTTCCTTCAGAGTGGAAATATTCATTAGGTCTTACTTTTGTTACAGAGGATGAATATGTATTTACAGCTGACTATTTATATACTGAGAAACAAGATTCAGCGATTGTAACTGACCTTGCAGCAGAGCAGTTTGGTACAGCACCTGATGGAAGACCTTTATATTCAAGCGCTCGTGGTTTTAGTAATGATTTCTACTTAACAAATGTTGACGGTGACGACGGTGAAACAACGGTTATTTCGTTTGGATTAAGTAAAGAATTTGATAATGGAGTATCTTTAACGGCTTCTTATGCATATACAAGCGCTAAAGATGTTCACCCAATGACAAGCTCAGTAGCGTTTTCAAATTATCATGGAATTGCTACGAGTGACCCTCAATCACCTTCTTTATCGACATCAAACTATGAAATTCCACACAGATTTACATTAAATGTAAGTTATTCACATGAATTTTTTGACGGTTTAAATACAAACTTCAGTTTGTTTGGCCAAGCGGTTCAAACTCATGGGTATGACTATAACTTTGATAATGATTCAGACGGTTTTGGTTATAATGATAATAGTCGTCAGTTATTATATGTACCGACTGTAGATGATAGTTCAGTAGTTTATGGTGCAGATTTTGATCTTAATGCGTTCAATAGTTTCATTGATTCTGAAGGGTTAACTCGCGGCCAAATTATTGACCGTAATAGCATAGAAGGACGCTGGTGGAGTAAGTTTGATGTTCGTATAGAGCAAGAACTTCCTGGTTTCACGGCAGATCACAGTGCAAGTGCATACTTTGTTGTTGAAAACTTTGGTAACTTGATAAACGATGATTGGGGCGTATTGAAAGAAGGTAACTTCTTAGAGGGGGCCGTGGTCGCTGATATTACAGATAGTGGTCAATACTCTTATAATTCGTTTACATCGCCTAATGCATCAAGCAGACAAACAGACCCGTCACTTTGGGAAATTCGAGTAGGCGTTAAATACAACTTCTAATTAAAGCGTTGTAATTAATTGTTTAATAAAAACACTGAATAATTTTATTATTCAGTGTTTTTTTATTTAAACGATATTTAACATTTTATTAAGTACAAGCTTTCAAATAATCATAATAAAACTAGCACAAATTCTGAAATTCAATATAATGAATTGACTAATTGGTCAGCTTTTGGTGTTTTATGAATATTAATCAAGAACAATGGCAAGAACAAATTGATGCTGCACGCATTGCGTATACAAGAGCATATGCACCTTACAGTCAATTTCATGTGGGTGCTGCAGCGTTAACCCGTAAAGGTCATGTGGTTTCTGGCTGTAATGTTGAAAATGCATCGTATGGGTTAACCGTATGCGCAGAGCGAAATTGTATCGCACAAGCGGTTATTCAAGGCGAACGTAATATTCAATCAGTAGTGGTTTACACAGAACAAGAGTTGCTAACACCGCCTTGTGGGGCATGTAGACAAGTTATTGTTGAGTTTTTACCACAAGATGGTGAAGTTATGTCGACTAATCATTTAGGCGAGTCGAAAATTTGGACAGTATCTGAGTTACTACCCAATGCGTTTACGCCCAAAAGTTTGTTAGAAATTGAATAATAAAGAATAAAGTGAAGTTAAAGGAATGCGTATGTTGTTACCACAAGAAATTATTAGATCAAAACGCGAAGGGTTATCACTGACACCAAGCCAAATTAAAGGGTTTGTTGATGGTTTAGTTTCGGGGGGGTTTAACGATGCACAAGTTGGGTCTATGGCGATGGCTATATTCCAGCAAGGTATGGAAACCGAAGAAATTATATCTTTTACGCAATTAATGATGAATTCTGGCGACGTTTTGTCGTGGCCGGACCTTGACGGCCCTGTGGTAGATAAACATTCAACAGGTGGAGTAGGCGACAAAGTGAGCTTTATGCTTGCAGCCATAGTCGCAGCTTGTGGCGCTTATGTTCCTATGATTTCAGGAAGAGGGCTAGGACATACCGGCGGAACATCAGATAAACTAGAAAGTATTGCTGGTTTTAATATCCAACCGAGTATTCCTGAATTTAAACGTATTGTTAAAGAACTAGGCGTGGCGATAATTTCTCAAACTGATAATTTGGCGCCTGCCGATAAACGCCTTTATGGGATACGGGACGTTACTTCAACGGTTGAATCGATCCCACTTATTACCGCGTCAATTTTATCTAAAAAACTTGCTGCCGGACTAGATAGCTTAGTGATGGATGTAAAGGTTGGTAATGGCGCTATGATGCAAGATATGACGCAAGCAACGGCCCTTGCTCAGAGTATTGTTAATGTTGCTAATGGGGCAGGAGTTCCTACACAAGCCATTATTACTGATATGAACCAAGTATTAGGTACATCAGCAGGTAATGCTATTGAAATGTATGAAACGGTAAAATACTTAACCGGTAAACTTCGTGAGCCTCGTCTTCACGCGGTTGTTGTTTCGTTGGCTAGCTCTATGTTGATCAGTTCAGGTATTGTAAAAACTGCTGAAGAAGCCGGTGATAAAATTACAAAAGTATTAGTAAACGGCGAAGCCGCTGAGGTGTTTTCAAAAATGATCGCTGCACTTGGTGGGCCAACAAACTTTTTAGAAGCACCATGGAAGTCGATGAATAAAGCCAATGTTATTACCGATGTATTAGCCACACACAGTGGATATATTTCAGCAATGCAAACACGCGATATAGGCATGGCGATTGTGGGTATGAAAGGTGGTCGTACTGCTAATGGTGAAATGATTGATCACTCTGTTGGCTTCGATAGAATATTACCTGTGGGCACTATTGTTAATAAAGGCGATATTGTTGCAAGAATACATTCGAGTGATACTGAACAAGCAGAGCAGGCGAGCAAACAATATTTGGCTTCACTCAGCCTACAGGAATCACCAGTAGAAGAATTACCTGTTATTTATAAAGCTATATCGTAACTCTATTTGGACAAAAGCCCTAAACGAATAATTTTTCGTTCAGGGTTTTATAACGTTCCAAATATTTTATCACCAGCGTCACCTAATCCCGGTAAAATATAGCCGTTTTCATTGAGCTTTTTATCAATAGCCCCAATATGAATATTTACGTCGGGGTGCGCTGTTATTAATGCGTCAATCCCTTCTGGTGCGGCCACTAAAAATAGCGCAATAATGTGCTTACAACCAGAGTGTTTTAACATGTTTATGGCTGCAATTGCACTTCCACCGGTGGCGAGCATTGGGTCTATTACTATTGCCGTGCGTTCATTAATATCGTCAACAATATTTTCGTAATAGCTTTCAGGAGCAAGTGTTTCTTCGTTTCGTTGAATACCCACAACACTTATTTTGGCACAAGGTAAAATTGATAGTGAGCCGTTTAGCATTCCTAGCCCTGCACGTAAAATAGGCACGAGGGTAGGTTGTTTATTTGATAGTTTAGGAACTGAAATAGTACCTGACCAGCAATCAATAGTGGTGTCAGCAAGCGCAAAATTAGCGGTAGCTTCCATGGTTAGCATAGCGCCTAGTTCATTGGTTAGTTCCCTAAAGTGCTTAACCTCAATAGTGTCTTCACGAAGTAAACTTATTTTATGTTTTACTAACGGGTGTGTACTTTCAAAAACTGACATAACGATTCCTATCTGTTTAATTAACCGAGCTATTCAATTTAACACTAAAGAACGTGAATTATTGCCAAACAAGTGCCTTAAAATGTGCTCTACAAAGTGGTTCGTAACGTTCGTTTCCGCCCACTTCTACTTGTTCACCAACACTAACCGGATGACCATTTTCGTCACGTCGAATAACAAAATTAGCTTTTTTACCACAGTGACAAATTGTTTTAAGCTCAATGAGTTTGTCTGCCCAAGCTAACAACGCAGCACTACCAGAGAAAGTTTCACCGAGAAAATCTGTTCGAATACCATAAGCAAGTACAGGTATGCCTAAACCGTCCACTATGTCGGTAAGCTGCTTAACTTGTTGCTTAGTTAAAAATTGTGCTTCGTCAATTAATACACAATTTATAGGAGTATGCTGATGAAGTTGAGTTACTTCATCATACACATTAGTCTCGGGTGAAAATAATGACGCTTCAGCACTTAGTCCAATACGTGAAGACACTTTGCCTTGTTCAAACCTATCGTCTATTTTAGCAGTGTAAAGAAGGCTGTTAAGCCCTCTTTCAGTGTAGTTATAGGCAGATTGTAATAGATGAGTCGACTTTCCTGCATTCATGGTTGAGTAATAGAAGTAAAGTTGAGCCATTAAAGTTGCCTCTGAAAGTTAATAAGTCGAACTATTCGATGTGTCAGCTTCTTGCTCAAGTGTTATAAGCAAATTGTTTAGTAAGCTACTGGCACCAAATCTAAAGTGGGTTGAATTCAACCAAGATGCACCTAGCGTATCAAACACTAAATTCAAATATACTTCTGCGTCTTCAGCATTTTTAACACCACCAGCGGCTTTAAAACCAACATTTGGGTTAAGGTCGTGAATAACGTTCAACATTATTTTTGCGGCTTCAGGCGTTGCGTTTACAGGCACTTTACCGGTAGACGTTTTAATAAAATCAGCTCCGGCATTGATGCATATCTCACTGGCTTTTTTTATCAGTTCAGGTGTTGCAAGCTCGCCAGATTCTATAATCACTTTAAGTAATACATTCGCCCCACAGGCTTTTTTACAAGCACTAACTAAATCGAACCCCACTTGTTCATTCCCACTCATTAATGCTTTATAAGGGAATACTACATCCACTTCATCAGCACCTAATGTAACGGCTTCAGTTGTTTCTGCTACAGCCGTTTCAACGTTGTCATTACCGTGCGGAAAGTTGGTAACAGTAGCAACTTTTACGTTAGGTGTGTTCTGCTTGAGTAATTGTGCTTTGGCAACAGGGATATAACGAGGGTATATACAAATAGCCGCGGTATTACCTACATTCGTTGTTGCTTGCTGACACAGGGCTATGATCTCGGCGTCGGTTTCGGTGTTTGTTAGACTTGTTAAGTCCATTAGCGATAATGATAACTTAGCAATTTCTTGTATTCTGTTCATAGGTTAATTCTTTATCCAATCAATTAAGCGGTTTATAACGTCACAAAAATGCCTGCAATTGCAGCACTCATTAAGTTAGCTAAAGTGGCTGCTATCATAGCTTTTAAGCCTAAACGAGCGATATCTGGTCGTCTACTTGGGGCCATTGAACCAATGCCTCCTAATAAAATAGCAATTGACGACAAATTAGCAAAACCACATAGCGCAAAAGTAATAATGGCTTGTGTGCCAACACTTAACGAATCTTTTATTTCAACAAAGTTAACATAAGCAAAGAATTCATTTACAACAACTTTTTGCCCGATAAAACTACCTGCTTGCAGCATTTCATCCATAGGTACACCTATCATAAAAGCGATTGGAGCAAAAATATAACCTAGTATCCATTCAATAGTTATATGGTCATAACCAAATAAGTTACCTACACCACCTATTATCATATTCAGAAGGGCGATTAATGCAATAAAGGCCAACAACATTGCACCAACGTTGACGGCAAGTTTTAAGCCTGAAGTTGCACCCGTAGCAGCAGCATCAATCACATTAATAGGTTTTTCATCTTCATCTTGTATTTCAACTTCTGAAATTGATCCGTGTGTTTTTTCGGTTTCAGGTAAAATTATTTTTGCCATTAATAGGCCGCCAGGGGCTGCCATAAAAGATGCTGCGATTAAGTATTTAAGATCAATTCCTAACCCGGCATAACCTGCCATAATACTACCGGCAACAGAAGCAAGACCACCGACCATAATGGCAAATAATTCTGATTGACTCATTTTAGCAATGTAAGGACGTATAATTAACGGTGCTTCAGTTTGACCAACAAAAATATTAGCCGTTGCAGATAAAGATTCAGGTTGAGACGTTTTAAGGAGCTTTTGTAACCCACCACCAATAATACGAATAACCCACTGCATAATATTTAAGTGGTATAAAACTGCAATTAACGAGGAGAAAAAGATAATAACGGGTAGAACCCTAACCGCAAATACAAAGCCTACGCCGTTCGAGTACATAGCATCGGTGCCTAATCCACCAAATATAAACGAAATGCCAGCATTGGCACTGTCAATAACTTGCTGTACGCCGCTAGATAAAGACTCTAAAGCCTCTTTACCGAAGGGAATGTATAATACCAACGCACCTAATAATATTTGAAGTGTAAATGCGAAGCCCACAGTTCGCCAATTAATGTCTTTTCTACCATGCGAAAGAAACATAGCAATCGCAAGTAAAAAAATGATCCCGAACACACCTTTAAGTGCACCTAATTCCATACATAGCCTCTAATTCTATTTTTAATTTTTGTTTTAATTTACAGTGTTATTTTTTATTAGTTAACTGGCGTATTTTTGCTTTTAATACTTCAATAGCCATTCTGTTTTTTCCACCGCGGGTAATAACGATGTCTGCCCAAAGCTTTGATGGTTCAATAAATTGGTAGTACATAGGTCTTACCGTATCTAAATATTGACTGGTTATCGACTCTATACTTCTATCTCTTTCGACTGTGTCTCTTTTTATTCGTCTGATTAAGCAAATATCTAGAGGAGTGTCCATGTAAACCTTTATGTCAAAACAGTCTCTTAATTCAGGATTAGATAACAGTAAAATACCTTCAACTAATATAATAGGCGTAGGGGACAAACTAATAGTCTCGTTCAGCCTTGTATGTGTTTTATAGCAATAAACAGGGCACTCAACTGACTGGTTTTGAGTAAGTTGATGCAAATGCTCTGTCATTAGCGAATGCTCAAACGCATTAGGGTGATCGTAATTGGTTTGCTCTCGCTCTTTTATTGCTAAATGAGACTGATCGTTATAATAAGAATCTTCTTTTATAATTGAAATGCCTTCACTACCAAGCTCCGGTAACAATTCTTCATAAATTGTTTGAGCGTATAATGTTTTACCTGACGCGGAAGCTCCTGCAATTGCGATAAGTGTCGGTTTTTTTTGTGTCAAAACGGTGCCTTAAATTTCAATAATTCATTAGTGCAACTAATGAGGGTATTACAAGCAATAATAAGAAAATGAGACTCATCACTATTATTGTACATTGAGATTGATAAAATCACTAAATTATCACATCTTGACCGCTTGGTCATGTTTATGTTTGTTGTTGAATCATTATATTTCTTTAATACGACTATTATGCCGTAGTTTGTTTATATTTGTTGTGATATTGCCTTAATTGCTCAAAATATGTAATAAACGTCATTTAAATTCATAGCTGACATTTGTGTCAGCTTTTAATTGAGGGTATTATCAACCAAATTTTATAAATGCACTACAATTATAAGTGCATCAATAATTATATTAGCGGAAAAATCATGGCACGAGCGATAATATTCGTCATTGACAGTTTTGGTATTGGGCATGCACCTGATGCTGAAGAGTTTGGCGATGTAGATGCAAATACCTTTGCAAATTTAGCGCAACGTTATTTTGATGAAACAGGTAAAGCAATAAACCTTCCTCATTTAGCGTCTTTAGGGTTAATAAAAGCATGTGAAGAGGCTTCAGGCCGAACTTTTCCTTATGTTGGTGAGCAACCCTCAAAAGGGGCTTATGGCCATGCTTACGAAATAAGTACAGGTAAAGATACACCAAGCGGACATTGGGAAATGACTGGTGTACCGGTTTTATTCGACTGGACTTACTTTTCAGATCGAGAAAATAGTTTTCCGCCTTCGCTTATTGAATCTATCAATACTGCTACAGGTTTTTCCGGTATGTTAGGAAATTGCCATGCGTCAGGTACTACTATTATCGCTGCGCTGGGCGAAGAACATATTAAATCTAATCTCCCCATTTGTTACACCTCTGCTGATAGTGTTTTCCAAGTTGCTGCACATGAAGAGCATTTTGGGCTAGATAACCTTTATGCTTATTGTGAAAAAGTACGAACTATTCTAGATGACCACAATATTGGGCGTGTTATTGCCAGACCTTTTATTGGTGATACGCCTGAAACCTTTACTAGAACGGGAAATCGCAGAGACTATTCTGTACTTCCCCCATCTACAACTGTCCTAGAAAAGTTTACCCTTAGTGGTGGCCAAGTTCATAGTATTGGTAAAATTGCAGATATTTTCGCGCACCAAGGCATTACCACAAATACTAAAGCAACAGGGTTGCCAGCCCTGATTGATACCACCATTGAACAAATCAAATCAAAAGACGATAACAGTATTATTTTTACCAACCTTGTAAATTTTGACCAAGACTTTGGGCACAGAAGAGACCCTATTGGTTATGCCCAAGCTTTAGAATATTTAGACACTCGCTTACCTGAAATTTTTAATCAATTAAATGATGACGACATAGTGTTTTTTACCGCTGACCATGGTTGCGACCCAACATGGCCTGGTAATGATCATACAAGAGAGTATGTACCTATGCTGAGTTATCACAATAATATTAAATCTATCAATATCGGCGAAAGAACAACCTTTGCAGATTTAGGACAAACGCTTGCTGATCTATTTGATTTGCCAGCGATGGAATACGGAAAGAGCTTTTTAAGCCAAATAAGATAAATCGTTAATTACCTATAATAATTAATATACATAAACATGAAAGAATTCAAAATTAAGTGGAGATAAGTTAAATGCAAAAATTTAAGCAAAGTTCAATCGCACTTTGTATGCAAACCGCGTTCGCAGCGGCTACTTTGTTAGCTGCTCAATCAGTATATGCTGAAGAAAGCGAAGGTGAAAAGGTAGTAGGACTTGAAGTTATTGAAGTTACTGCTCGTAAGCGTGTTGA
>Ga0209291_1001746_pt1 | contig 18768 bp, 26 predicted proteins | sample GOMGulsemesocosm_FD_184633 | JGI IMG/M metagenome (GOLD analysis project Ga0209291, IMG submission 184633) | Methane-oxidizing microbial communities from mesocosms in the Gulf of Mexico - GOM9B Gulf of Mexico (SPAdes) (version 2) | ecosystem: Environmental > Aquatic > Marine > Cold seeps...
GAAAAGTTAAAACAAGATAAAGTAAAAAGTTATTTAATTGATAACAAAAAGGTGAATCAAAATGAATTGTCAGCAGTTGCTCATGCTTCACTTTTTTTTCTTCTTAATGACAATTTTATTCTACCACATGATGATCGGTTTTTATCTTCAAAATTGGAAACGGAACAAAAAAATATTTTCATACGTTTTGGTGCATTTATACTTATCTTTTTCATTGTTGTATTATTAGGTAATATGAATTATTTGGACAGTCTTAATAAGAAGATTACCACTAATTATATGGAATTATCGTTATCGGAAGAAACGTTAAATCAGGTTGGTAAACTATCTGAAGAAAAAAACAGGAAAGAAAAAATGTTATCTTCATCTGGATTGATGAATAAACAATTTTTATCCTTCTTTTTGAAAGAGTTGTCAAACTCATCACCAAACGAAATTATATTTGACAGGATTTCAATTAGGCCGTATACAAATGAAATTAAGAAAAACTTTAAAATTGAAATAAAAGAAAATATTATTTATGTTTTAGGGGAAACTCAGACCAGTAAAGTATTGTCCGTATGGATTAGTAAGGTTAAACAAAAAGAATGGATTGGAAAAATAGATATATTAAATTATGTTTATAGCAAAGGAAGAGGCGAATTTGAATTAAAAATAGAAATAATTAATGTTTGATAAGTATACATTTAAACAAAAGAATCGTGCGTTGTTGGTAATATTTATATTGCTAGCTTTTGCTTCTTATAAACGCTCTTTTGTTTTGTCTATTATTGCAAATGAGGAAATTAAACAACAAGAATTAAATTTGTCTAAGGTAGATAATTCAGAAGAAAGTCTGCAACAATTAATTTATTCAATTTCTAGTTTAGATAAAACAATAGGTAAAACAAATTTAAAACCAGATAAAATTCAGCAAGAAATATTGAATGCGCTAGCAACATATTCGAAAATTTATAATGTTAGTTTAGAGTCAATTGAAGAAACACATAGTTATAAAAATGTTGATTTTTCTGTTTTGTCTAATGAAGTTATATTGGAAGGAAGATTTAATAATATGACTAAAATGATTTATGATTTAGAATTAAATTTTCAGTTTGCTAGATTAATAAACGTAGAGTTTTATAAAAAGAAAATATTAAGTACAAAAAAAACAAAATTATATGCAAAAATATTATTTCAACACTATCACCAAATATAGTTTAATATTAGGTTTGATTCTGTCTTTTAATTCATGTAACGCTATTTTTGAAAATGACATTACAGAAGAGAAAGTAAAAGTTATTTTACCTATTGATGAGCAAGTATTAAGCACTAATCAAGTTAATTTTAAGTGGCAAGAGTTAGATGGTGCTACTGATTACCGAATAGAAATTGTTACTCCTTCTTTTGCTAATTTGGAAAATTTTGTTTTAGATAGTTTAGTTTCTGGGGATAATTACTCATACATCTTAAATCCCGGTGAGTATCAATTTAAAATAAGGGGGGAAAATTCTGCCTATCAATCTCTTTACACAGCTGCCTATTCATTTACAATTGATAGTATTTCTGATTTATCAAATATGTTAATTCAATTATCAGCTCCTGGAATAAATTACTACACCAATTCGGCGGATATTACTTGTAGTTGGCAAGGGGTTGATGCTGCTGAAAAATATGAGTTTCAATTAAAACCTGGTTCTAATTTTGATGCGTCTACTTCAGTGTTGATTATAGAAAATGATATTTATTCTACTACATACACTATTCCGGAAGGAAATTTAGAAGAAGGGGAATATTCGTGGGGAATTAAAGGGTATAATCAAAATTCATCTTCAGATTTTTCAACTAGAAGTTTCATGATTGATTTAACTAATCCAAATGATGTTGTATTAGAAACGCCTTTAGATGATATTACTGCTGCTTCTCAGAATGTTGTGTTCAAATGGAATTCAGGGGTAGATACTGGGGTTGCGCAATCACCAGTATCTACATCTATCGAAATTTCAACTGATTCTTTGTTTAATACAGATTACATAACTCAAGATAATATAACTTCAGATAGTTTAGAAGTTGATTTTACTTTAGCAGGTGAATATTGGTGGAGAGTTTCTGCTGTGGATGAGGCAGGAAATGAAAGTGAATTTGATTCGGAAGTAAGAAAGATAACTATTCCATAATGAAGAAATCATTAACTATAAAAAATGTAATTGCATTACTTGCTGTATTATTGGTTTGGGGATATCTTATGAAATCTAAATTTGGTTTCTTTGAAACTCAAGAAGAATATAATTCATATTCAGAGTATTCAATAACGCCATTAATGAAGCAATACAATAAAGATACCTTTGAATTAGAGTTAACTGCTAAAGATCCATTCTTAGGAGGTAAGAATTTTGAAGTGAAAAGAAATTCAAACCTTAAAACTAATTTTCAACCCTCATTACACTCAAAAAATAAAGTAACACCTGTAGTAAGTAAAAAGAAATGGCCAAATATTGCTTATTTTGGATACGTTAAAAATAGAACTAAAGGAAGGCAAGCTTGTTTAGTTCAAATTAACGGTAGCACGTCTAAAATGTTCTTAAATTCAAAAAACAATGAAGTTATTCTAAAGTCAATCTTTAAAGATTCTATTATAGTAAATTATTATGGAGAGTTTAAAACAATTCTGAAAGATAGAAATTAGGCAACTGTTGCTAATCCTTAAAATTTTTCTATTTTCCTTTAGGTTTACTCGGTTTTAAAGTAGGTTTGTTTACAAGTGTTTTTTGTTATCTCTTCTTCTTTTGTCTTATGTACCATCTTTTTTTGGAATTAAATGCTTTAATTATATTTCATTTGGGAACAGTCCCATAACTAAAAATAGAATAATTATGAAAAAATTTAAAATATATGAAACTGAAGTAATCTCTTTACATCCATTTAAACTGACTAGAATAGATATCATTGATATAATAGTTGAGACTTATAATGATTGGGGGTATTATATTAATTTGTGTGATAAAAGGGATATAAAGGATGAAATGTTGAGAACGAATATAAAATATAGTGAAGATCAAAAAGAGACAATTAGCATTGTAAAGGAATATCTCAAAACAGCTTAATAATTTGTTGATGAATAATTTTCCTAAATCTATGTGGTTTAAATTTAGGTAAATTATTATAATTTAGGCTTAACTAATTTCGTATTTAATAACTCTTTTAATTCTATATCAAGTGCTGTTGCAATATGCTGTAGATACCATATTGAAGCATTGATATTTCCTGTTTCAACTCTTTGATAGCTTTGCCTTTCTTTCCCACATCTATTAGCTACTTCAGACTGACTCATGTTTTTTTTAATTCTAATTTGTTTTATTTTTTGCCCTAATTGAACAAGAAATTCTTTTCGCAAGTTATCGGTTTCATTCATGGCAACTAATATGTTGCATCTTTTAGTTTAAATTAGCAACATATAAGTTGCGTTTGTTATTAATGTTTATTATATTTGAACAAAATAGACGTTTATGAATGCAGTGTGTATGTTATTCTGTAAAGATTAAATCTTTAAATAAACTTTAAAACAATAATCATATGAATTTAAATAAGGGAAAACTAACAATTAGTGAGATTACTTTATCAGTTAAAACTACTTTTGGAAATGAACTGATTCAAAGAAATAAAATTGATAATATAAAATATCTTAACAGCAAACTTCATAATGTTTTGAAATTTATTACAATTAGTCCTTTTAGATTGTTTAATGCATTTAAAGGCTTGTTTGAAGTTAAGGTAATATATAGGCAAATTGAACATGGAGAACAGAAAGAATTAGTTATTTGGTTAACGCCTTCTGAAATATCATTTCTAAAAGAAAATTTATAATTAAACATGAATTAGTTTAACCCCTGATTTAATTACTCACTCTTTGTATGAATAATGTTTTCTTTCTATCTTTTCTATTTGTCAATACAATACTATTTTCTCAAATAGGTGTTAAATCAAGGGTTGATACTGTAAATGGAAAGGAATGCATTGTCTTTACATTTAAAAATGTAAACAGATCAATATCAACATACTATCTGTAAGATTATCTATTATGTCACTGTAAGTGGATATATCCAAAAAAAGGTAATGAAATTTAGGTCTAATTTCTCGCCTTTTCAACTACATAAACCTGATCTAACTTATATTGAAGGTAATCCTTATGTCATTATTAGCGAACATTTAATTAAGTTTAATGTGGAATTTAAATTCATGGATTAAACTTAAACGTGGAAATATTTTAATATATATCAAGGTTCTGTATTAAAAAAAGTCAGAGTACTGTCATATATTTTATTTTTATCGTTTCATTATCATTTTTAAGTGAAATAAGAAAGACACTATCTATCCCTTCGTTGGAATAGATAATAGTGTAATTCTTAATTTTCTTAGTTTGATAATGGTGTCTATAATTCCGACTTTCTCAAACACTTCTACCTTTGTACCTGGATCAGATCGTTCTATTGATTTTTTGAGAACATATTGTTTAACATTTTCATAAGATGATTCACGAGTAGGGTATAAAGATTTGAAAATAGATGTCTCATTATTGATACCTAAAGTCTCTTCCATAAGCAATCTCTGGTAATTAATTGTACTGTCATATTTTTATTTTTAAGTGAACCTATTTTATTAATTATTAAGTTTTTGAAGTTCCAAATGGAAAGATAGTAATCTTATTCCAAAATTTAAATTGATCTATTTGTTGTCTTTTGCTAACTGAACACACTGTAAACGCAGAAAAACGAAGTCTCAAGTCTGGTTCATAACCCGAAGGTCATAAGAACAGTTCTAATTCAATTGTTTTAAACGAACTTGAACGTCGGTTGCAGAAGCATAAAAAGGTTCCTTCAATTGGCCTAGACCTAATGTAACGCTTGAATTACAGAATTAAATATCAAGGATCGATATTCAAAAAGTCAGAATATTGTATGATTCGTTGATTATCAAACTCTTCCAGCAATATTGGTTTAAGAATTTCTTTCACTTCTTCTGTATTAATAATTTTCTCCAGTTGATGATTAATATAATCATCACCATTTATTATATTTCGTATTCTTAGTTTTTCAGATTTCACTTCTAAAAGAGGCTCCAAAACAATACGTTCTAAACACTGATAATTTGCATCAAATCGATATATATTGATGGTATACTTCCAGTAATCCGTATGATTAATAGCCGCATATTGAAATGGGTACTTTGAGTAGTAGTAAAGCCCATGCTCCATTTCGCTGATCATATCTATTTCCAGCAAGCCATAGTATTCTAATATGTTGTTGTTAAGTATATTGTTTAATTCTTCAGTTTTATTAATGTCCATTTTTCAACCTTTATTTATTGTATATATTAAATAGAGGGAATGTAAATTTGAGTATTAATTATCAAATCTAATTTTAATAGTAGGGTTCGAAACGGTTTTTTAATTGTTCGAAACGTTCACTAATAAGTATTGTATTAGTAATTTTGTTTGATAAGAATAGCTATTCTAAAACAAACATTCTATCATTTTTGTTTTAAACATTATATCATACTAATCGGATTATTTTAAATAATGAAATAGGTAAACATGATCAGCACTCTAGAATATTAGATAAATACATTACTGAAATTTTTAATTTTATTCAATGAAGTGTACAAAAGGAGGAATTTATCTCCTCCCTCACACCTAGTTTCAGTGAATCTATTTTCTTTCTCAATTAGACCAAAAATTACGATATATAAAATATTGTCCTGAATAATTTACGTAGTACCCTTCTCAATCTAACACCAAAACCTGTAAACCTGGAAAAGCATCAGCTTTTTTTCTATTTGTATTGTAAACATGTTGTTTAATATTTTCATATGAGACTTCAAGATTAGGGTATAATGCTTTAAATTTTAGTGTTTCTTCATTTAGGTTTACGGGTGCCTCCAATATTATATTACCCTCAATTAATTGTACTCTCATATTTTTGTTTTATTATTAGTGAACCTCTTTTATTATTTATTAAGTCTTTGAAGTTCCTTATAGAAAGATAGTAACCTTATTCCAAAAACCAAAATTGATTTTGAAGTAATTTAATTTTAATTTGCATTAAAAAAAATTGGAATTCCAAAATTTAAATTGATATATTTTTCCAAAGTGAAGAACAGATATATATATATTATTAAAAATTTATTATAATAATTAATCTAATTCATTCTTGTTTTGTTTGATTCGCTGAGTCGCCCCTTAGGGCAGACGGGTTAATTAGTATTTAATATTTTAAACTTACTTATATAGAATATATATAAAAGGTAATATAAAAAATATGAATATAGAAATAATTATAACACCTCAATTACAAATTACATTAGATCAATTAAAGCGTAAAGATTCAAAGCTCAACTTACTAAAAATATATAATGCATTGGTATTTAAAAACTTAAAATTTAATAAAACTAAATCAAATTTATTCTTTCCAATCCCCTCAGCCTACCTTGAAAAGATAAATAGTAGATATTACAATTACATTAATATGTTGTTAGATAATAATATAATAGACTACTTATCGAATAATAGTATTGATGTATATAATGAAAGTAACATTACCGAAGATGTGATTCATCGAAAAAAATATTACAATACTGTAACTAACCAGTGTATGCAGTATAAATTCACTAGCGATATTACAGTTGGAAAAACAATTGAGATTGATTTAGATATTAATAATTTATACAAAAAAAATAACTGGTATAACCTAACTAAAAAGTCATTAAACGACATATTATTGCCAGAATCACATATAAAGCGTGATAGCTTTTCACGGCGTTTACACACATGTATAACGGCCAATACAGGTGTGAAAGAGTTTAGTTCATACAAAACATATTTAAATGCCTTAGGTGGCTATAATAACATTGATATTGTAGAATGTCAACCTTCTTTATTACTTCAAGTAGTAGAACTTAGATTTATAGATGAAAATTATAAAATTGGTGAGATATATGCACAAATAGATACTGATCGGGAAAAGGCAAAAAAGATATTTGTTCAATGGTTGAATAGTGAAATAGATGCAATGCCTAGAGTCGTAAATGAATTATTTCCATTAATGAGTCTATATGTAAAGCATTGTAAGCAGAGAAGTGGATATAAAGCTTTGGCAAATAAATTACAATACAAAGAGTCTAATATTGTGATAGATGACCTGTTAAACAATATAAATCAGGAATTAAAAGTTGATTTTGCCTTAACTGTACATGATAGCATTATATGCAAAAAGGAAGATGCCGAAAAAATAAAAAAATGGTGTGAAAAAAAATATACCTATTTGAAATTTAGAAATGAATCTTTATAATGATAATGTTTTAAATAAGTTTATTAGAAATAGAAAAACATCAGTAAGAGTATTCTTCTGATGTTTTTTTTAATTTGAGTACTTTAAATGATGCTTATAAATTTAAGTTCTCCATTAATTCCCATCTCTTCATCATATTCAACCAAATAATCATTAAGTAAGACTGATATCCAATCCGAGTCAGTAAAGTGTTTTATATATGGATTGCTTGCTTTCATATTGGTTATGAATTTATCGGCGATGAACAGAGCAGCTTTTAGATTAGTCTCTTCATATATGTCAAAAAATTCGTTTGTTGTTATTGTTTTTTTCATTTATTTTATTAGGTTAAAAGCTAGTCGTATCGCTTTATAATTCAAGAATAGACAAGTTTTTGCGATAAACAAAATTTTAATGTTAATTTAATTGTGGAGTTTATTTTTGATAGATTTGGATCGAAATAGTCCATTTATGGTTGGTATTGAACACAAGTTATTATAGGTTATCCATTTGAATAATCAATATTATAAACGGAAAAACTTTTTACTTTAGCTCATAAGTTCAATTCTAATTACATCTAAAATTGAACTATTATAAATGATATCAGAAATAATTTTCACTAATAATGTATATTTATCTGGGAAATTATGCTGGCAACCAAATTCTTGTTTATTTACAATAGCACTATATATATAATCATCAAAAGTGTCGGTATTAAAGTTATAGATTTTTAGTTGCAAATCAACTGCAATTATTTCATCATATAAGATTGATAAAGGGTTGTTATCAAAATAAATATGATGATGTAATTTCTTACAATCTCCTTGTTTGTATGGAGAAAATCCCCTACATAACATTTCTTCAACTACCATTTTATTTAAAGTTATAATATTCAACTCTCTATATATTCCAGTATAACATTTTCTTTTTTTAATATAATTCATACTCTATATATTAAAATTTTTAGATAATGATTTGAGAGAACTTGAAAAGTTTAAAATAATTAGGAAATCTGCGCTATTACTCTTATATTAATGAGATGAATACTTATATATACAATTACGTTACTTTCCAAAACTTATTAATCAGAAGTCTAATTGATATTATTACAAAGTTGTATTGGATAAATGAAAGTGAAAGCCATCCTGAAAATAAATTAAAACGAATAGATGAGGCTCTGATTAAATTCGAATTAACTACAAAAACGAAAGGTCTTTATCAAGGCATGGTGGATCATGACATTTTTGAAACAGAATTTGTTAGTGAAAATCAATCAAATAAAGTAATAAAAAAGTTAACCCATAAAAACATGCATTTCGAATTTAGTTTGAATTAATCTTTTAACATTATGTAATTACCTCAATAGGTTAAATTATGCTCTTTTTGTCAATATAGGGTATAAAAAAAGGGTTGGATAACCCTTTTTTTCCTTTGTACATAATAGCAATCCTAATACATATTATTAATAATATGATTAACAATTATATCCATTTCTTCTTCTGTTGTTTTTACTAATTTTTTTGCTTCTGATTTCAATTTAAGTATATTAAGTAAAAAGGGAGTCCCGATACTATTACTCCTTACCATATCAACTAATATATTACTCATTGTGACAAATGTTTTATCACTCACCATGTTTTTTCCAATCACTCTTATTCTCATTTTTTTGTTTTTTGTTAAAACTGATTTATTTCAGTCTTACTTAATAAAAATAGTTAAAATAAAAACAAGACCAAAATCCGATTTAAGATATTTTTTAAATAAGCTCTTATATATCAAACATATCTATATTTAGGTTTTAAATGTATTCAACCTATTTTCATATGAATAATCATTATTACCAATTGTTTGTTTGAAATTAAAATTGAAGACAAATTATTTAATTAGTCTTTTAACTTTCTGAGCGGTGCCAATTGAAACTCCACCAATTAAAGCTGCACGTCTTAAGCTTTCCCCATTTTCAAGTTCTTTTTTAACTTTCTTATATTTTAGTAGAAAATCTTCATCACTTATATGCGAACCATAGAGTCTACCTTTATATTTTCCATTAGCTTTTGCAATTTGGATTCCTTCTTTTTGTCTTTCTAACATATTCGAACGTTCCATCTCGGCAACATTTCCCAAAACACTAATTATCATTTTGAAACTAGAATTTGATTTACCATTTATCAAAGAGTACATACCTATGTTTTCAACAAAGAGATTAATTTGTTTATCAGTTAAAAACTTAACTACTTTTAGTATATCCAGAATATCACGACCTAATCTATCAATTGAGGAAATGTGAATTTCATTTATCTTTCCTTTTTCAATTTCAATTATTAATTGTTTTGCAATCTTTCTTTCAAAAAATGAAAGTGATCCACTTACTTTTTCTTCATAAATTTTATCAAAACTACTTGAGTTAGTTTTTTGCCTAGCTTCATTTTGTTCAAGAGTGGATACTCTTACATATTTTACGATCATATTACCTGAATATAGTGTATATTTTTAAGGTGGCAAAATTATACACTATCAAATTCAGTAAAACAGTTATAATAAATCAATCATTTTGAAGTATGGTCTAATTATATACAAAAGGGCAATGAATTCCCTTAGTTACTAGCTCAGGTTCATAAACTATAATTGCAGGGTCTATTAACCCAGTTTTATAAAGTCTCACTTTTATGTCGTATTGAATTCTTAGATTTGAGCTAAACGTATAATGCGAATATGTGTAGCAGTACACATATTCGGTTGTTAGTTACAATGCAAAAAAATAAAATGTACAGAGGATTTAATGTTAACATATCGAACGATTTAAATGAATCGTATTACGAAATAGGTCTAAAAATTCACACTTCTTCAAAAAAAGAGGTTAAAACAATATTAGATGACTTTTTGCTAGAGAACAAATCTCTCAGCGGAACAAAAATCATGGAAAACTGGTTTCCAGAAATTGATGCAGATATCTTTTTATCTCATTCTCATAGTGACGAAAAAAAAGCAATAATACTAGCAGGAATACTATTTAAAGAATTCGGTATTAAAACTTTTATAGATTCTTGCATATGGGGATATTCAAATAATCTACTTAGGCAAATAGATGATGATTTTTGTTTGAATGCTGGTGGTGAAACTTATAGTTACACAAAAAGAAATTACTCCACTAGTCACGTTAATTTAATGCTATCTACCGCCTTAAACAGAATGATTGATAATTGCGAATGTATATTCTTCCTAAATACTCCAAATTCAATTTCATCAAATGAAATAGTTTCACGCACTAAATCTCCTTGGATTTTTTCTGAAATTGCGACAACACAAATAATTAGAAAAACGACTCCTAAAAGGTTAAAAAGAGAAACAATAATGTTTGCAAAAGGTGGAACTCTTAACGAAAGTGTCTTAGAGTCTTTAACAATCGAATATGACCTTGAATTATCACATCTTACTGAATTTATATTTTCAGATTTAGAAAAATGGGTTTCAACTCATTCAACATCTGCCAATCAAGCCTTAGATAATCTCTACCTTCAAAAACCAATAAACGAAAAATTCTTTTTATAAACTATGGACAATCATAAATTAAAACATTTAGAATTCATTCAGAATATTATAACTCGAATGAATAGTAACTCTTTTTTAATCAAAGGTTGGAGTATAACTCTTATCTCTGCATTATTTGCATTATTTGCATTAGCTGCTAACATTAATTATGTCCTTATAACTTATGTTGTCATTCCTGTTTTTTGGTTATTAGATGGATTTTTTATCGCAACAGAAAGACAATATAGAGATTTATATAAAAGTGTTATTTCTAAGAAAGAAGCTGACATAGACTTTAGTTTGGATGCTTCACCATTTAATAAAGGAAAGAATACTTGGGTGTGTGGTGTTTTATCTAAAACTCTCGTTCCTTTTTATTTAATTTCAATTTCAACTACTTTAATTATAATGTTTTTAATAAAATAAAATTATGGCAAGAAGTGTATTTTTTAGTTTAAAATATGAAGACGTTTCAAGAGCAATGGTGGTCAGAAACAGTTGGGTTACTCAAGGGAAAAAAGCTGCTAAAGATGCAGGGAAATAGCAAAGTAGCTAACATTGTATATAGCAAATAGGGCGTTTAGTGATTTACGAAATTCAGTACTATTAACAAAGACCGGCAATTTTTTATTTTAGCTTTTAAGGTGTATAAGTTAAAAACAAAATATAAAAATGTGGCTTAGAGAAAATCCGAAACTGCCTATTTTCCGTATACTAAACGTTAGTTGATTGAAAATAAAGTATTATAAAAAAAATTATACAATGGAGAAAAAACACATTTTAGATGGAGAGTCAATTATTACCCAATCAAATGATAAAACAGTGACTTTGACAAATTATCGAATTCGTTTTCAGTCTTCTGGTTCTGGTAAAGCTCATATTGTCTCAATACTACTTGAGAAAATTAGTTCGATTGAAATTCATTACAAGAGTAAAATGTTTCTACTAATCATAGGGATTCTACTTATGGTATCAGGGCTATTTATGGGGGCAAATAATATGGGTCAAGTAATGGTTTTAGGAATTGTACTTGGTGGACTTTTTATTCTGTTTTATTTATTGACACGAAAACATGTTGTGTCAGTTGCTTCAGATGGTGGAGTAAAAATTAACTTTCATACAAAAGGAATGAAAAGGGAGACTCTACTTGATTTCGTAAATCAAATTGAAAAGGCAAAAATAAGTAAAAACAATAAACGTAGCACGTAACAAGAATCATAGTTTATTTTGGGCTCATGAACTTTAATTACAGAGTCTATAAACCCAGTTTCATAAAAATCAATTTTTAGGTCAAATTGAATTCTTAGATTTGAGTTAAACGTATACTGCGAATATGTGTTCCTGTAAACATATTCAGTTGTTACCAAACATAAAACATAAAACATAAAATATGAAACAATCAATTACACTACTGCTAATTATCATTTCTTTTAGTTCATTGTTTGCACAAAATGATGATGGAAAAAAAGTTGAGCTTTTAATTAAAGAAAGAACTTCTTTCTATTCAGTTGATGACCAATACAACATATTGACTGATACAATTTATCATTCTGATGATGGGTTTAGAGTTTATTCCGGGTTTGATATTGAAAAAGTAAAAGATGGAAAAGAGTACGTTATACTAAGGTATCCTAAGTGGAATAACAACAATCAAGTGAAGGGAAAAATAATACCACAGCAAGAAAAGTTATTGATAGATAGTTTATTTCTTAAGTCAATTGATTCTTTATTCATAATTGATCCAACTAAAGCAGAAATATACACTGAAATTTTAGACTCTTTAAACGTATTATCGAAATTGGAAAGGGATAAGAAACCATATCACGTTGATATTGTTGGTAGAAATGGATTAAAACTTGCTCTTTCTAAAGAAACTTTTGACCGTTTAAAACTAGAAGGTAAAATTACTGATGTTTATTCACTAAAGTGGAGACACTCAACAAAGCTCGCTTCTGGATTTATGACTGTACCGTTTAAGTTAAGACCAAAGCAAGGTTCTATAAATTTTAATATGACAACTGATGTAACGCTAGGCGCATATATCGGAATTAAAAAACGAATATCGAGAAAAGCTAATAATTTTATCGTTATTCCTGCAACTCTTGGTCTTTCATATATTAATGTTGGAAATAGTGAGACATCAAATGTAAATACTGAAAATAATTCAAGTGTTATACCAGGTTGGACTTGGAGTTCAGGAATAGTCTTTGACTTAAATGGATTTAATGTTGGCTTTGTTTTTGGGCAAGATTTTGCAAGCGGAGTTGGAGATGATTGGTTATATAATAAGAAAATGTGGTACTCATTTTCAATTGGTTATTCATTTTTCAACAGCAAAGACAAATAAATACGTTTGGTAATAATGTATATAAAAAATAGGCGAAACAGTAATAGAATCAAGTTTTTTGGCTCGTATCATAGTTTGTACTTAACCGAAAGTTTAGCGCTTCGTAATCGTCTACCTTTCATATACTAACCGTTGGTAGCCATATAAAAAATGAATAAAATAACGATAAAACAAAACGAACCAAAATTCATTGAATATTTAAAAGCACAAAGAATTGCTTATAGTCAATGTAAAGTATATCAAGTTTTTGATTTGATAAGTGTTGTTATGGCAATTATTTTACCAATTATTGGATTTTTGAAAACTGAATATGTTAACTACCTTGGAGCATTTGGTGTTTTATGGACAATTATATATTTAGTTTCAGAAAATTATAGACGAAAAAAAACAGAACAAGGTGCTAAAATTCAGGAACAATTTGATACTGAGCTATATGAAATCAGTTGGAATGAAATCTTATGTAAGAGCAAAGTTAATTCTGACACACAAATTGACTTAACAAAGAAATATAAAATTAATGATTTATTGAATTGGTATTCTTTAGAAGTTGACACATCATTGCCGAAATCTATTGCTACAATTCTCTGTCAAAGAATAAATTTCTCTTGGGAATTAAAACTAAGAAAAAAGTTTGTAAGGTTTTTAATAATTTTACTTTTAATTTACTACGGTTTTTTCATATTCTTTTTCCTTTATAAAAATATAGGATTTTATGATATGCTTATATTAATAGCACCTTCTTTATCTTTTTTGATTTATGGGGTTCAAAATAGTTTTGCTCTTAGAAGCCACATTCAATCAAAAGAGGAAACATTAAGTATCATAGATGAGAAGTTAGAAGTCTATGCCAAAAATAAAACTGAACCTAAACAAAGTATTCTGCGCCAAATTCAAGATGTGATATTTAGCGAAAGAACTGTACCTGAAAAAATACCTGATTGGTTTTATTCTTTAAGCAAGAGATCAAATGAAAACCGAACAGATACAATTATAAAAACAATTAAAACCAAATTTTAAATGTCAGTATTATCATATTTAACAGAACTTTCTACGTCAATTACTATTGCAGATTGGGAAAGAACATCAATTGACACTTCAATTAGTACATTGTCAACTAAATTAAATAACTACTTTGACAATATTGATAGTAAATTTGTTTTTGGCTCATATGATAGGAGAACTATTTTAAAACGTAGTAAAGATACTAATTCTGATGTTGATTATATGATAGTGTTTGATGATGGTTCTGAATGGACACCACAAACATTAATGAATAGACTAAAAAGATTTGCTGAAGCAAAATATTCAAAAAATGAAATTTATCAATCATCACCGACTATCGTATTGGAACTTGGGCATATTAAGTTTGAATTAGCACCTGCATACAAATCTTGGGGAACATTTTATATTCCAGCACCTGCATCAAGTTATTCAAATTGGATCTCATCTGACCCAGATGCAATTAAAACTCAACTAAATGATAAAAACAGAAACAATAATTATCAAATAAGAAAACTGGTAAGATTATTAAAATATTGGAATGTTCTAAATGGCAAGGTTTATTCATCTTATGCTTTAGAAAAATATATCTTAGATAACAGTTATTGGTTTTGTTCAAATCTAAAGGAATATTTTTATAAAGCAGTAGAAGGGTTATCAACTTACGACTTGCCTGCATACAAAGAAACTAAAGTGAATAGGTTAAAGAACATTGTTAAAGAAACAAAAGAAAATGAACAAGGTGGTTGGAATGCTTTGGCAGAAATTGAAATAAAAAAGGCGTTTGGATAAATAAAAAAGACTACCAACAAAATATAAAAATAATAAGGGTTAAGTCTCAAACTGAAAAGGCTGTGCAATTTGAAATTACCGCCCCATGTTTAATTTGGTGTTTAAAACAAGAATAATTTAAAAACAAAATATTAACTTTAGGCTATGTGCGTTATTGAGGGTTTATCTCTTTGTAAATCCGTACTAAACATAAGTAAACGTTGGCATTAATACAAAAAACAATAAATGGGGATAAAACATAATTCCGAAATAAACGCAGGAGTGCATGCCAATATTGGAATGGATTTTCAAAAGAATTGCACTATTTACCTATTTCTTGAAAAATATAATGTTTTAAAAAATCAAAGGTATTTCATTGTTTTAGAACATCTTGAAGATATTATATTTGGTTTTTTAGAGAATAATGTTGAGCTTTCAAAAATCGAGACTTATCAAGCTAAAAAATCATCAAAGAAATGGACAAGCGGAACTATTCTTGAAATAATAAAGAAAATTGCGGAAACAAGTCAATCTATTCTTGATGACACCCACCCTAAGACTTCTGGATTCATTCAAGAAAATTACTTTGCCACTAATAGCGCAATAGAATTAAAGTCTCGAGTGGAAAAACAAGATTATGCCTGTACAGTAAACGAATCAACAGAAGTTTTTAAATATAAAAATCTTGATCAAAACATAAAAAACAAGCTTCTTAAAGGAAATAAAGAAATAACATTTGACCATGAAAACAAAGTAAACTTTGAAACTCTAAACTTCAGATTTATTGATCTTGGAAAAAGTTCTAAGGCACAGCTTGACCAGTTAAATGGTATGTTTATTTCTGTATTTGGAGACAGTATAACAGACCATAAAGCGGCTTTATACACTTTTTATTATGCCTTAAAAGCAATCGAAAGCAGATTAAACCAAGGTAACGTCGCAAAATTAAGTGACAATAAAAAAAGAATTGAATCATCTGAAATTGAAGATATATTAAATACACTAACAACAAAAAAATTAGCATTTGATTTTTGGAGAGATAAAGAAGAAGAAATTCGTAAAGAATTAAATATTAATCTTTTTGATTCAACATTATTTGAATTACACTATCACAACAGCTTTGATAAATTCAAAGATATTAATCAAAGCGAACATCAAAAAATATTTGCTTTTGTTGAAAAGAATGAACAGATATTCAAAAAGCATTACTCAGATAAGGATTGTATGACTGATTTTATAAATAAATTTAATAAAGAAATGTCATCTACATTATCAGCATTACAACTTAAAGCGACCATTGTTGCAGCATATATTGAAATTAAAAATACACTATGAAACTAAATCTAAATATCAATAGTGTTTTAATACACAGTGAAGAAAATGATAAATTCTTTTTCGCAGAATTTAAAGACAAATTAAATGTTATTTATGGAAAAAACACAGCTGGAAAAAGTACACTAATTCAGTTGATTTTATTTGCATTTGGCATAAATGACAATAAAATTAAATTGGCAGAAATATTATCCGAAAACATCTTCATCAGAATTGATTGTACTTTAAAACGGGATGGAAAAACAGAAAAATACGTTTTTGTCCGCCAAGACGAAACATTATTAATTAGAGATACAAATAATAAAGTACTTAGATTCAATGGGATTAGTGCTGACCAATCAGCTGAACATGTTAAATTAAAAAAGTATTTTAATGAATTATTTGGGTTCAATCTTCAACTGGAATCAAATTCAGGAATTTCGGAAGCACCTATTGAAACTATTTTTCTTCCGTATTATGTGTCGCAAGAAGTTGGTTGGGTCTATCTTAGAAAATCATTTAGCAATTTATCATATTATAAAAACTTCAAAGAAGATTTTTTAGATTATTATTTAGGTATTGAGAATGTTTTAGACAGAGAAGAAAAAAGACGAATTGAAAAAGAAATAAATAGAATAAAACAACAAATTAAATTTTATACTGACGTAGAAAAAGATAATCAAGATTTAAAATTAGCAAATGTTATAGATGAAACTTTAGAAGGTAAAGCGAACACTCTAATAGCAGATATTTCAGATAGAAAGAATAAATTACTTGAATTAGAAAAATTGTACGTAGATAATTCAAATAAACTAACTTTTTATAATCAACGATTATCTGTAGTTGCTAAAGTAAATCGAAATCATAAAAACCAAGAACCAGGAAAAGGTAGTTGTCCAACTTGTACACAAACCTTACCTTCTAATATTGAAGATGTTTATTCATTTTTTCAAGAAGAAAATGATACCCTATCATTAAAAAGAGAATTAAATGAAAAAATAAAGAAAATGCAATCTTCTTTAAATTCTTTAAATAACAAAATTGAAAAAAATCGTCTAGGAATTGGTTCTACTTTTAAAACATTTAACAAATATTCAGAAAAGGATATCACCCTTAAAAGTTACATTGAAAGCAGAGCTAATACTCAACTTTTTGAGAATTTAACTAAACAATTAGGTCAATTAACAATTGATTTAAACACCGAAAAGGATGATTTGAAAAATTATAAAACAGATGATGATATTAATCTCGAAAGGGCAAAAAAGAGTAGTGTTTTTAAAAGTAAATATTTCACTTATAATAGTGAATTAGGTTTGCCATCACTTGAAGATGAAAGGTTCTATAAATTATATGAAATTTCTTCGTTCCCATTTCAAGGAGTAGAGCTTCATAAAGCTGTTTTAAGTTATCATTTTGCGTTTAATAATCTTCTAACACAGACTGAAGGTATTCACAGACTTCCTTTTATTTTAGACAGTGTTTTTAAAGAAGATATAGATGGTGGTAATAGAATTAAAATCTTGAAATTCATTACTAAAAACTACCCAACAGATACGCAAACAATATTATCAATAGCTGATGATAAAAATCAAGATACAAAAATAGAAGAGTATAAAAGAGATATTTTTAAGGATAATGCTCATCTCATTTGTATTGGTAATGGTGAAAAGGAAAAAGCATTATTAAATGAGAATGATAACTCACAAAAAAGTCTGATTGAAGAAACGTTTAAAATAATTGAAACCGTATAAATACTAATGCCAACAGTAGTTAAGAAGCATATGATTTTTAGTGGTGAAATGAAGTTCATAGCTTCGATTAAAAACCCTCACATCAAGATATTTGGCTTGGCTAAGCACTAAATTGAAAAGGCTATATTTCAAACTTTCCTATGTTTCTTAGCCCTGTCGTTCATTGATGCCGTCCTGAAAAATGTATTCGATTGATTTGTTATGTTAGCCAACTATTTAAAAAGTTATATGGTGTTAGATTTGGATTTTATTTCTGAATTTCCATCCATTATATTCATTTAAGGTTCATATTAACATTCTCATTTTACCCCTTCAATGATACTTGTAATTTCATTTGTTATTAATTACAGGAATAAGGTTGTGTTTTAATAATGTCGGAAATGGAAATAATTACTAAACGTCCAGTAAAGAGTTTTCAATTACCAAAGACAATTGTTCGATATAAAGTTAAATTAATTATTGCTTGTGTGTTAAGTTAGACGTGTACAGAAATGTGTACAATGTGTACCAAAAGTGTGTACAATTAGTATTATGTATTTATAGGTTTTTTATGGTTGTATTTTCAGATTATGTGTAATACATAGGGTTTGGACATAAAAAAACCTCATCTTAATATAGATGAGGTTTCTGTTTATGAGGTCACGGACGGATTCGAACCGCCGTACAAAGTGTTGCAGACTTCTGCCTAGCCACTCGGCCACGTGACCGTTTACCCTATTGGGTGCGCAAATATAGTATATTTTTTGTTAGAAAAGTAATT
>Ga0209291_1001750_pt1 | contig 18750 bp, 17 predicted proteins | sample GOMGulsemesocosm_FD_184633 | JGI IMG/M metagenome (GOLD analysis project Ga0209291, IMG submission 184633) | Methane-oxidizing microbial communities from mesocosms in the Gulf of Mexico - GOM9B Gulf of Mexico (SPAdes) (version 2) | ecosystem: Environmental > Aquatic > Marine > Cold seeps...
ATTGTATCTAACTGGGGTTTAGCTATTATATTTATTACACTAATAGTTAAAGGTGGTATGTACCCATTAACTAAAGCGCAATATACGTCAATGGCTAGAATGCGTGAATTAGCACCTAAAATGGCACAATTAAAAGAGCGTTTTGGTGATGATAGACAAAAAATGTCACAAGCAACCATGGAACTTTACCGTAAAGAAAAAGTAAATCCTGCTGGCGGTTGTTTACCATTATTAATTCAAATGCCGATATTCTTAGCTTTATACTGGGTATTTTTAGAAAGTGTTGAATTAAGACATGCACCGTTTATGTTATGGATTCAAGATTTATCTGCACAAGACCCATTCTACATATTGCCAGTATTAATGGGCGTAAGTATGTTCGTTATGCAAAAAATGCAACCTATGACAGTGCAAGATCCAATGCAGCAGAAAATAATGCAATACATGCCTGTTATGTTTACTGTATTTTTCTTCTGGTTCCCATCTGGGTTAGTACTTTACTGGCTAGTGAGTAACTTAATCTCAATAGTACAAATGAAGATAATATTCTCAGGCATTGAGAAAGAAAAACAAAAGTAAAACTCCAAAAAAGGTGGCTTAGGCCACCTTTTTAATTCCCTCAAAATGAATATATATACTCAGTAAACTCCCCCACCTCAGAACAAATATTACAAGTTAAGCATAACAATCTTAGTTATTCGATATTTCATCTATCGTATAAGCGTTCCTCCATTTCATCCAAAGCGTTCAAGGTTTATAATACGATTGAAAATACACCGATCTAACTGAGATAAACAATGACAGAACCAAGCTTTTCTACTATGTCTAAAGAAACCATTGCCGCCCAAGCTACAGCCACCGGACGAGGCGGAGTAGGCATAATTAGAGTATCTGGACCCGAAGTAACAAATGTTGCCATTGCAATATTAGGAAAACTACCAGAATTAAGAAAAGCAGAATACTTAACCTTTAATAACTTGGCAGGTGAAGCACTAGACCAAGGAATAGCACTATATTTCAAAGGGCCAAATTCATTTACTGGTGAAGACGTTATTGAATTTCAAGGGCATGGTGGCCCGATAATTCTTGATATGCTGCTTAAAGAAATTCTATCTATTGCGAATGTAAGAATGGCTAATCCAGGTGAGTTTAGTGAGCAAGCATTTTTAAATGATAAGTTAGATTTAACACAAGCTGAAGCAATTGCCGATTTAATCAATTCCACTTCAGAACAAGCAGCCAAGTGTGCATTAAATTCACTTCAAGGAGATTTTTCTAAACTGATCAATCAACTGGTCGAAGATACTATTCATTTACGTATGTATGTTGAAGCAGCTATAGACTTCCCAGAAGAAGAAATTGATTTCTTAGCAGATAAAAAAGTCGTAACAAACCTCAAGAAAATAATTACTCAAGTCACCAATGTTCGTAAACAAGCACAACAAGGTGCATTAATACGTGAAGGAATGCGTGTTGTTATTGCTGGACGTCCTAATGCCGGTAAATCTAGCTTATTAAACGCCTTAAGTGGTAAAGAGAGTGCCATAGTAACAGACATCGCAGGAACCACTCGTGATGTGCTTACTGAACATATACATATTGATGGCATGCCACTACATATTATTGATACTGCAGGTCTTAGAGAAAGTAATGATAAAGTTGAGCAAATAGGAATAGAAAGAGCTTGGAAAGAAATAAAGCAAGCTGACCGTGTACTATTAATGGTTGATTCAACAGTCAGTACAACAGTCGATCCTAAAGAGGAGTGGCCTGACTTTTTCGATAGGTTACCTGAAAACATTGGATTAACGATCATTAGAAACAAAGCCGATATCAGTCATTCAAAAACAGGAATTAGCGGTGAAGACGATCAACCAACGATCACCTTATCAGCTAAAAATGGCGAAGGCGTAGATCTACTTAAAGATCATTTAAAAGCGATAATGGGCTACCAAGGAAGTACTGAAGGTAGTTTTATGGCTCGACGTAGACATTTATCGGCATTAGAAAAAGCTCATCAACATCTAGAAATTGGCTTAGAACAGCTTGAATCTTACGTTGCAGGTGAAATATTAGCCGAAGAATTACGCTTATGTCAGCAAGAACTCAATCAAATCACCGGTGAATTCACTAATGACGACTTACTTTCTGAGATATTTTCATCGTTCTGCATCGGTAAATAAATATGGATAACGGATAAATTATGAGCGATTTTCAGATCATAGTAGGTAGTATGTTAGGTGGCACTGAGTACGTTGCTGAAGCCTGTGAAGAAACACTAAATCAACTTGGCCACCAGTCGATCGTACATTTAGATCCCCACTTTGAAGAAATATCAGACAAATATGATCATTGGCTAGTTTGTACCTCAACACATGGCGCAGGCGACTTACCAGACAATATACAAGAATTTGTATCGGATCTTACTAACACGGATCGAGATCTAAATTATGTTAAGTTTCTCGTGATCGGGATCGGGGATTCAAATTACGATACCTTTTGTTATGCGGCAAAAACCATAGAAAGTCTACTACTTTCAAAAGGTTGCACAAAAGTTGTTGAACCGTTGTTATTAGATATGTCTGAGGATATAGATCCAGAAGATCTCGCTCAAGCGTGGATAACTAAAATTAACGATCAACTATAACGATCTTACACAGAAGTTATTAACAATTTAAGCCACATTTAATGGTCTATGTGCATAACTCTGTTTAAAAGCTATTATTTTCTTATTATTATTCAGTGTATAGATTAACAATAAAAAATACCTGTGGATAAAACGGCTTTTTGATCATAGGTTTAAGGCCGAATGATCCAAGGTTATAAACAATGTTTTAGATCGTGCAAACTATTAATATATAAAGTAAAAGAACACTTACACACAGAAGATCGCTTCTCTAATAAGTAATAATAATAAGATCTTTAAAAAGATCTTATATATTATAAGGAAGATCATGACACGATCTTTTTAGTGATTTGATCATTCCCCTAGCCTTAAAAAAAAGCTAAAATACGTCCCCTATTTTCAAGTATATTTATCCAAGGTTTAAAATTTATGTGGTATCAAGAGTCTTATGACGTAATCGTTGTTGGTGGTGGACACGCTGGAACAGAAGCTTGTTTGGCAGCAGCACGCATGGGTTGTAAAACACTTTTACTCACCCATAACATCGATACTTTAGGACAAATGTCTTGTAACCCTGCAATCGGAGGGATCGGAAAAGGACATCTCGTAAAAGAGATCGATGCACTAGGTGGCTTAATGGCAACCGCAACTGATCACGCCGCGATCCAATTCAGAACTCTTAATTCGAGTAAAGGACCAGCAGTACGAGCAACTAGAGCACAAGCAGATAGATTATTATACAAATCATTTGTTAGAAACTTTCTTGAGAACCAAGAAAATCTTACTATTTTTCAACAACCTTGCGATGATCTTATTCTAGAAAACAATGTTGTTGTTGGTGTTTCAACACAAATGGGTTTGAAATTTAAAGCTAAAAGCGTTGTACTGACGGTAGGTACCTTTTTAGCGGGTCAAATTCATATTGGTTTAAATAATTATGAAGGCGGAAGAGCTGGTGATCCATCAAGTGAAAACTTAGCCAAAAGCCTTAGAGACATGCCTTTTAGGATCGATCGTTTAAAAACAGGTACTCCTCCACGTTTAGACGCAAGAACTTTAGATTTTTCACAAATGGAAGAACAGCCTGGTGATACACCATCTCCAGTATTTTCATTCATGGGTAAAGCTTCTCAACATCCACAACAAATTTCATGTTTTATCACCCATACAAACAAAAAAACACATGACATTATTCGAAGTGGTTTAGATAGATCTCCTATGTACACTGGCGTTATTGAAGGAATAGGCCCAAGATACTGCCCTTCTATCGAAGATAAAATTCATCGTTTTTCAAGTAAAGACTCACATCAGATCTTTGTTGAACCAGAAGGTTTAACAACTCACGAAATTTATCCAAATGGTATTTCAACGAGTTTACCGTTTGATGTTCAGATGGATCTTGTTAGATCAATTAAAGGTTTTGAAAATGCACATATCACTAGACCTGGTTATGCCATTGAATATGATTACTTTGATCCACGAGACTTAAAACAAACATTAGAAAGTAAGTTTGTTGAAAACCTATATTTTGCAGGACAAATTAATGGTACAACAGGATATGAAGAAGCAGGTGCTCAAGGACTTATCGCAGCAACTAATGCCGCAGCACGAGTACAAAACAAAGAAGAATTAATTTTAGGCCGTGAAGAAGCATACATGGGCGTATTAGTAGACGACTTAGCTACTTTGGGTACTAAAGAACCTTACCGTATGTTTACTTCTCGTGCAGAATACCGCTTATTACTTCGTGAAGACAATGCTGATATTCGTTTAACTGAAAAAGGTCATAAATTAGGCTTGGTGGATGAAGATCGTTGGAAACGCTTTAACGAAAAAATGGAAAATGTTGAGCAAGAACGTCAGCGCTTAAAAACAACATGGATCCATAAAGATCACGCCGCAGTAGCAGATATTAACCCATTGCTTAAAACTCCAATAAGCAAAGAGAATAGTTTAGAAGATCTTATTAGACGCCCTGAAGTTAATTATGATGATCTTATGAGTATAGAAAGCTTAGGTCCTAAACTGGAAGATAAAGAAGCTTCAGAACAAGTTGAGATCCAAATTAAATATGCTGGTTACATTGATCGACAGTTGGATGAAATTGATAAAAGAAAGCGTCATGAACAAACATTGATCCCTACTGACTTTGATTTTTCTCAAATTTCAGGTTTATCAAATGAAGTAATCGCTAAGTTATCGGATGCACGCCCAGAAACTATTGGTAAAGCTTCTCGAATTTCAGGTATTACTCCGGCCGCAATTTCGTTATTATTGGTTTATCTTAAAAAGCATGGTTTACTACGTAAATTAGCTTAACTACATTGAACGTAAACTAAGTAAAAATACATGACGTTAACAACTGAATTAAAATCTTTAATTGATCAAACGGATCTTGTCCTTTCTGAACATCAAGTAGATCAACTCATCAATTATGTTGAGCTACTTGATAAATGGAACAAAGCCTATAATCTAACATCTGTTAGAAACCCACACGATATGATCATTAAACATATTATGGACAGTTTAATGGTTGGTCCATTGTTAGAGGGAACTCACTTTATTGATGTTGGAACCGGACCTGGCTTACCAGGTATTCCATTAGCAATAGCCTACCCTGAAAAACAATTCACTTTACTTGATAGTTTAGGTAAGCGAGTTACTTTTTTAAAACAAGTGGTTTATCAACTTAAATTGTCTAATGTAACGCCAATTCAGTCTCGTGTAGAGAATTTTAAACCCGGACATCAATTAGATGGCGTATTAAGTCGAGCATTTTCATCATTAAATGATATGGTTACATGGTGTGATCACCTTATTAGCGAAGATCACGGAAAGTTTTTAGCGTTAAAAGGTCAATTTCCTACTGATGAAATTGATAATTTACCTAAGAATATTAAAATGACGGCGAGTCATCAACTATCTGTTCCGCAGCTAAATGCAGAACGTCATTTAATTGAATTAGTTAAAACTCACTAAATATTATTATAGAAATTAGAGGCATTTGTGGGAAAAATTATAGCGGTAGCGAATCAAAAAGGCGGAGTTGGTAAAACAACGACGTCGGTAAACTTAGCTGCATCATTAGCTGCCACTAAACGCAAAGTATTACTTATTGATCTAGATCCTCAAGGTAATGCTTCAATGGCAAGTGGTGTTGATAAATATGAAGCCCCAGCAACTTGTTACGAATTATTAGTTGATGAACAACCTTTTGAAGAGGTAGTTATTACAGAAACAACAGGGCATTATCATTTAATCGCAGCAAATGCTGATGTTACTGCTGTAGAAATTAAACTCATGGAAGTTTATTCAAGGGAGCATCGTTTAAAACGTGCGTTAGCGTCAGTAAGAGACGATTATGAATTTATAATTATTGACTGTCCTCCTTCCCTAAACATGTTAACCGTTAATGCAATGACAGCAGCAGATTCTGTATTAGTACCAATGCAATGTGAATATTATGCATTAGAGGGATTAACAGCCTTAATGGATACTATTTCTCAGCTAACCTCTATTGTAAATGATAACCTTCATATAGAAGGAATTCTAAGAACCATGTATGATCCGCGAAACCGATTAGCGAATGATGTTTCTGAGCAATTAAAACGTCACTTTGGTGATAAAGTATACAGAACGGTTATCCCACGAAATGTTCGTTTAGCTGAAGCGCCAAGTTTTGGATCTCCAGCCATGTATTATGATAAATCTTCTACTGGTGCTAAAGCCTATTTAGCACTAGCAGGCGAAATGTTACGTAAAAACGAGAAAAAAATGACTGCAAAAGCGGCAACTGAATAACATTCAAGGAATATTATGAGTCCAACAAAACGCAGAGGACTAGGCAGAGGTCTAGATGCTCTATTAACATCATCTCCTAAAGACTCATCAAAAGATCCTTCTCCCGTAGTAGTCGAAAAAAGTGAACTTCAACAGTTACCAATAGAACAACTGCACCCAGGAAAATATCAGCCAAGAAAAGATATGTCGGATGAAGCACTTGTTGAATTATCAAATTCAATTAAATCTCAAGGGATCATCCAACCGATCGTTGTGCGAATGGTCGCAGATAAAAGTTATGAGATCATTGCAGGTGAAAGGCGCTGGCGTGCCTCGCAATTAGCAGCATTAGATCTTGTACCATGTTTAGTTAAAGATGTTCCTGATGAATCAGCTGTTGCTATGGCGTTGATCGAAAATATTCAACGTGAAGATCTAAACGCCATGGAAGAAGCTATTGCATTAGAACGTTTATTGATTGAATTTGAACTAACACATCAAGAAGTAGCTGATGTTGTTGGAAAATCAAGAGCATCTGTAAGTAATTTATTACGTTTAAATAATTTAAATGACGAAGTAAAAACATTCTTAGAGCATGGCGATATTGAAATGGGGCATGCTAGAGCCTTATTAGCATTATCTGATGATGTACAAAACAATACTGCACGCACAGTGGTAGCAAAAGAATTAACCGTTAGAGAGACTGAAGCGTTAATTAAAAAGTTACAAGAACCTGAAAAACTAGTGAAAGAAAAGCAAGTAGACCCTGACACACAAGCGTTAGAGCAAAATCTATCTGAAAAACTCGGTTCGCAAGTACAGATTAACCATAATAAAAAAGGTAAAGGCAAGCTTGTTATATCATATACAAACTTAGAAGAGCTTGACGGAATCGTCGCACAATTTGGTTCTTTTTAAATCAGTTGAAAACAAATAGATTATATTAATAATAAGTATAAAAAAATTCGCACAATAATAGGGCTTCGATAGCCCTATTATGTTGCAATCAAAGTGTAAATGAGTATACTTGCGCAGTCTTTCAAGTTTAAAGCTTTTACTTTAAACGAGTATATGTTTTACGAATATTTTCGTAGGAGTTTCTGTTGAATCTCTTTGTAGAAAACGACTTGGCTAAGTCAGGATTGAAAATAGCGTTTAAACAAATATTCATTACTTTCATTGTTGTAATGGTATGTACAGGTGTTATTTATTTTGCTTGGGGTAAGCCCTTTGCAAAGTCTGCTTTATTAGGCGGCTTAATTGGAATAATCCCCAATATAGTGTTTGCATTAAAAGCATTTAGATATGCAGGCGCAAAATCTGCAAAAAAAGTCGTAGAGTCTTTTTTTAGTGGTGTAAAAATAAAAATGGTATTAACGGCAATTCTCTTTTCACTAGTCTTCAAGTTTTTAGTGATACAGCCCATACCTTTTTTTGGCATGTTTTGTTTAGTAATGGTAATGCCGTTACTTCAACCGATTTTTTTGAAAGAAAAATAATCGGAACAGTTTAACTTTTAAACTTTAATCTTTAGGATAATTTAATATGGCTTCAGGTGTTGAAATAACCAGCCAAGAATATATTAAACATCATTTGCAAAATCTGACTGTTGGAGAAGGCTTTTGGGCTCTCCACATCGATACGCTAGGATGGTCTATATTTTTGGGTGCAATCTTTTTATACATTTTTCGTTCAGTTGCAAAAAAGGCGTCTACCGGTGTTCCAGGTAAGTTGCAATGTGCTGTCGAAATGATTGTAGAATTTGTTGATGACAGTGTAAAAAGCACATTTCATGGTAAAAACCCTGTAATTGCTCCACTAGCATTAACTATTTTTGTATGGGTTCTACTAATGAACGCTATGGATTGGGTTCCAGTAGATCTTATCCCTCGTATATTTGAGTTGTTTGGTGTTCATTATATGAAGGCCGTACCAACAACCGATCCAAATATGACTTTTGCTTTAGCATTAGGTGTATTTGTATTAATTATTTACTATTCAATCAAAGTGAAAGGTATTGGTGGATTCATTAAAGAATTAACTACACAGCCTTTTGGTCACTGGTCTTTATACCCAGTAAACTTTGTACTTGAAATGGTTACCTTATTAGCTCGTCCATTGTCATTAGCGTTACGTTTGTTTGGTAACTTATATGCGGGTGAGTTGATATTTTTACTTATTGCGACAATTGGAATATTCCAATTGCCAGTACACTTTTTATGGGCTGCTTTCCACTTGTTGGTAATCCCATTACAAGCGTTTATCTTTATGATGCTAACGATTCTGTATTTGAGTCTAGCTCACGAAGATCACTAATTTTTAACTTTCTAACTTTAACTTTAAATAATCGGAGATAAATATGTTATATATCGCTGTTGCTCTTTTAATCGGTCTTGGTGCTCTTGGTACTGCGATTGGTTTTGGTTTACTAGGTGGCAAATTCTTAGAGTCTGCTGCTCGTCAACCTGAATTAGCACCTCAACTTCAAGTAAAAATGTTCATCGTAGCGGGTCTTATCGATGCTATCGCAATGATCGGTGTTGCTATCGGCTTATACCTATTATTCGCAGTTGGTGTTCCAGCTTAATTTATAACGCGAATTTGAATAGGAGATACATAAATGAATCTTAATATGACCCTTGTTGGTGAATTAATCGCATTTATCGTATTCGTAATTTTTTGTATGAAGTTTGTATGGCCACCAATTATTGGTGCTATAGAAGCTCGTCAAGCAACTATTGCTGACGGACTTGCTGCTTCAGATCGCGCTGCTAAAGAACTTGAGCTTGCTCAAACTAAAGCAACGTCACAACTAAAAGATGCTAAAGCTCAAGCTGCTGAAATTATTGAAGCTGCTAAAAAGCGTGAAACTCAATTAGTTGAAGAAGCTGCAGTTAAAGCCCAAGCCGAGAAAGATAAAATCTTAGCTGCGGGACATGCAGAAATAGAAACAGAACGTAATCAAGCAAAAGAAGAACTACGTCAACAAGTTGCAGTTTTAGCTGTAGCTGGCGCAGAGAAAATTCTTGAGCGTTCAATCGATGCCGCTGCACATAGCGACATTTTAGATAAACTTGTAGCTGAACTTTAAGAGGGAATGAGCTTATGTCTGAATTGACAACCGTCGCTCGTCCCTACGCTAAAGCAGCGTTCGATTTTGCTGTTGAAGCAAATACTATTGATACTTGGTTATCAATGTTGGTATTTGCTGCTGAAGTTTCTGAAAATGAAACAATGGCAAGCTACCTAACTGGTGGTGTGTCAGTTGAACAAGCCACAGACTTATTTTTAAAAGTTTGTGAAGAACAACTAGACAGCAATGGCCAAAACTTGATTAAAGTGATGGCCGAAAACGAACGCTTGTTGGTACTACCGCAGGTTCTTACTCAATTCATCGAATTAAAAGCTGAACATGAGAAAGAAATCACTGTGGATGTAACATCTGCTGTTGAATTAGTAGCGGATCAAGTAACTACATTAAGTGCCGCGCTTGAAAAGCGTTTGGCTCGAAAAGTAAAGCTCAATTGTATTGTAGACGCAAACGTAGTTTCTGGCTTAATTATTAAAGCTGGCGACATGGTAATAGATGGTTCAGTACGAGGTAAACTGAACCGCTTAGCAACAACAATGCAATCTTAACGGGGACAGAGCATGCAACTGAATTCCACTGAAATCGCCGAACTGATTAAAAATCGTATTGAAAAGTTTGACGTAGTTAGTGAAGCTCGTAACGAAGGTACTATCGTTTCTGTAACTGACGGTATCATTCGCATCCATGGCCTTGCAGATGTAATGCAAGGTGAGATGATCGAACTTCCTGGCAGCCGCTTCGCAATAGCGTTAAACCTTGACCGAGATTCGGTAGGTGCGGTAGTTATGGGCCCATATGCGGACCTAGCTGAAGGCGTAAAAGTTAAAAGTACTGGTCGTATTTTAGAAGTACCAGTAGGACGTGGCTTATTAGGCCGTGTTGTAAATACATTAGGTGAGCCAATTGACGGAAAAGGACCTATCGACAACGATGGTTTCTCTCCTGTTGAAGTATTAGCTCCAGGTGTAATCGAACGTAAATCAGTTGATCAACCTGTTCAAACAGGTATCAAATCAATTGATGCAATGATTCCAATTGGTCGTGGTCAACGTGAACTTATCATCGGTGACCGTCAAATTGGTAAATCAGCGATCGCACTAGATGCAATTATTAACCAGAAAGACACTGGTATTAAGTGTGTATACGTAGCAATCGGTCAGAAAGCTTCTACTGTTGCGAACTTAGTTCGTTCATTAGAAGAGCACGGCGCGTTAGATAATACTATCGTTGTTGTTGCTTCTGCTTCTGAAGCTGCTGCACTACAGTACTTATCAGCTTATTCTGGTTGTACTATGGGTGAATACTTCCGTGACCGCGGTGAAGATGCGTTAATCGTATATGATGATTTGTCTAAGCAAGCAGTTGCTTACCGTCAAATTTCATTACTTTTACGTCGTCCGCCAGGCCGTGAAGCATACCCAGGTGACGTATTCTATCTTCACTCTCGCTTATTAGAACGTGCAGCTCGTGTAAACGAAGCTTACGTAGAGAAATTCACTAATGGTGAAGTTAAAGGCAAAACAGGTTCTTTAACAGCATTACCAATTATTGAAACTCAAGCAGGTGATGTATCAGCATTCGTACCAACTAACGTAATTTCAATTACCGATGGTCAGATCTTCTTAGAATCTAACCTATTTAACTCAGGTATTCGTCCTGCTGTTAACGCCGGTATCTCTGTATCACGTGTTGGTGGTGCTGCTCAAACGAAAATCATCAAGAAACTTGGTGGTGGTATTCGTTTAGCATTAGCACAATATGCTGAACTAGCAGCTTTTGCTCAGTTCGCTTCTGATTTAGATGACGCTACTCGTGCTCAATTAGAGCATGGACAACGTGTTACTGAACTAATGAAGCAGAAACAATACAGCCCACTGTCTATTGCTGAAACTGCAGTATCATTATTTGCCGCTGAAAAAGGCTTTTTAAATGATGTTGCTATCGACAAAGTTGTTGATTTTGAAGAAGCATTACGTTCATACGTGAACAGTGAGCACACTGAGCTGATGGCTACCATCAACGAAAAGGGTGACTATAACAAAGATATCGAGTCTGGATTAGCAAAAGCTATTGAAGCTTTTAAAGCTACCCAAACTTGGTAATTTAGTTAACCTTTCGCGGAGAATTAGTCATGGCTGGTGGTAAAGAGATAAAATCAAAGATCGGAAGTGTAAAAAATACACAGAAGATCACCAGTGCAATGGAAATGGTTGCAGCTAGTAAAATGCGCAAAGCGCAAGATAGCATGGCTGCATCTCGTCCATACGCTGAAAATATGCGAAATGTGATCGGTCACATCGCGCTTGGTAATTTAGAATATCGTCATCCTTACATGGTTGAACGTGAAGCTAAGCGTGTAGGCTATATTATTGTCTCAACAGACCGTGGTTTGTGTGGTGGTTTAAATATTAACTTATTTAAACAAGTACTTTCTGATGCTGCTAAGCAGCAATCAGCAGGCGCAGAAGTTGAATTTGCTGTTATTGGCTCTAAAGCCACAGCATTTTTCAACAATATGGGCTCTAAAGTTGTATCACAAATCTCAGGATTAGGTGACAACCCTTCACTTACTGATTTAATTGGTAGTGTGAAAGTGATGTTAAACGCCTATGACAATGGTCAGATAGACAGGTTGTTCATTGTATATAACAAGTTTGTTAATACAATGACGCAACAGCCGACAATCGATCAACTTTTACCTTTGCCTAAGTCAGATGATGACGCAATTAAGCATCGCTGGGATTACTTATACGAACCAGATGCTCAAGCTTTGCTTGAACAACTATTAGTTCGTTATACAGAATCTCAAGTATATCAAGGTGTGGTTGAAAACCTCGCATGTGAACAAGCCGCTCGTATGGTTGCAATGAAAGCTGCAACAGATAATGCGGGTGACTTAATTGATGATTTACAATTGGTATATAACAAAGCTCGTCAAGCAAGTATTACTCAAGAATTGGGTGAAATTTGTGCTGGCGCAGCAGCGGTATAAGCAAAGGTTCTTTGTTTATTTTATTAGTAAATAAGAGCACAAGATTAGAGGATTAAACATGAGTACAGGTAAAGTCGTCCAAATCATTGGCGCAGTTGTGGATGTAGAATTCCCACAAGATGCTGTACCTCAGGTATATGACGCATTAAACATAACTGAAGGTGACCTTAGTGGCTTAGTACTAGAAGTACAACAGCAACTAGGTGGTGGTGTAGTTCGTACCATCGCAATGGGTTCTTCAGATGGTTTACGTCGTGGTCTGAACGTATTAAACACAGGTAATAACATCCAAGTTCCAGTAGGTACTGCAACTTTGGGTCGCATTATGAACGTATTGGGTGAGCCTATCGATGAAGCTGGCCCAATCGGCGAAGAAGAAAAGTGGTCTATTCACCGCGAAGCGCCAGCATATGCTGACCAAGCGATGTCTAACGAGTTACTAGAAACTGGTATCAAAGTAATCGACTTAGTATGTCCATTCGCTAAGGGTGGTAAAGTTGGTTTATTCGGTGGTGCTGGTGTTGGTAAAACCGTTAACATGATGGAACTTATTCGTAACATCGCGATCGAGCATAGCGGCTACTCAGTATTTGCTGGTGTAGGTGAGCGTACTCGTGAAGGTAACGATTTCTACCATGAAATGAACGATTCTAACGTACTTGATAAAGTATCGTTAGTTTACGGTCAAATGAACGAGCCTCCAGGAAACCGTTTACGTGTTGCCTTTACTGGTTTGACAATGGCTGAAAAATTCCGTGATGAAGGTCGTGACGTATTATTCTTCGTAGATAATATTTACCGTTACACTTTAGCGGGTACAGAAGTATCTGCACTTCTAGGTCGTATGCCATCAGCAGTTGGTTACCAACCAACACTTGCTGAAGAAATGGGTGTTCTTCAAGAGCGTATTACGTCAACGAAGAAAGGTTCAATCACATCTATTCAAGCGGTATACGTACCAGCGGATGATTTGACCGATCCATCTCCAGCTACAACCTTTGCTCACTTAGATGCAACAGTTGTACTTTCTCGTGATATCGCATCGCAAGGTATTTACCCTGCAATCGATCCACTAGATTCTACTTCGCGTCAATTAGACCCGTTAGTAGTTGGTGCTGAGCATTATGAAACAGCTCGTGGTGTTCAATCGACATTACAACGTTATAAAGAACTTAAAGATATCATCGCCATCTTAGGTATGGATGAGTTATCTGAAGAAGATAAATTAGCAGTGAATCGTGCACGTAAGATTCAACGTTTCTTATCTCAGCCGTTCTTTGTTGCTGAAGTATTCACAGGTTCACCTGGTAAGTACGTATCTCTTAAAGACACAATTAGTGGCTTTAAAGGATTACTTTCAGGCGAGTATGATGATTTACCTGAGCAAGCTTTCTACATGGTTGGTTCTATTGAAGAAGCAGCTGAAAAAGCTAAAAACATGTAATGAAGGCTGGCGGTTAACGACTTCGGTCGGATAATAACCGCCATTTAGGAGGTCAACATGGCAATACTTTCTGTAAATCTGAGTGTAGTAAGTGCTGAAGAAGAAATATTTTCTGGCACTATTGAATCATTACAGATCACAGGTAGCGAAGGTGAATTAGGTATTATGCCTGGTCACGCACCTTTGCTGACCTCACTGAAACCTGGTATGGCAAGAATCGTTAAGAAAGGTGGAGACGAAGAAGTTATCTACATTTCTGGCGGTATGCTTGAAGTTCAACCTAACAGCGTTACTGTGCTAGCTGATGTAGCTACACGTGGCACTGACTTAGACGAACAAGCTGCACTAGAAGCTAAAGAAAGAGCAGAGAAGCACTTAAACGATCATGGTAATGACGTTGATTATGCTGAAGCTGCCTCTGAATTAGCTAGAGCAGTTGCACAATTACGTGTAATTCAAGCTTCAAGTAAGAAATAGCTGAACCTTTAATATTACGTTTTAGTGATTAAGAAAAAGCGACCTGATGGTCGCTTTTTTTATGTATAAAATATACTAATCATTTAATGGGCTATGTATTTAAATACATAGAGATTAAAGACAAAAATAGTTACAATATTGAGCAATTAGTCATATAAACGTAATGGATTAAAATGTCTCTTTCAGTAGTTATCTTAGCAGCGGGTAAAGGCACTCGTATGCGCTCATCACTTCCAAAAGTTCTTCACCCAATCGCACAAAAACCAATGGTTAATCATGTAATTGACTCTGCACGACAAGTTAATGCAGAAAATATTTATCTAGTTTATGGTTTTGGTGGCGACGTTCTTAAAAATAAAGTATTAGGTGATGATCTAACGTTTGTTGAACAAAAAGAACAGTTAGGAACAGGCCATGCTGTAGATATGGCTTCACCTCATCTTAAAGATGATGAAGATGTTTTAGTCCTTTATGGTGATGTACCTTTAACAAAAGTTACCACGATTGAAAGCCTCATTGCAGCTAAGCCAGAAAATGGCATGGCATTATTAACTGTTCATTTGGCTAATCCTAATGGTTATGGTCGAATTGTGCGTGATAACAATACCGTAGTAGGCATTGTTGAGCAGAAAGATGCCAACCCTGAGCAGTTACAAATTAACGAATGTAATACCGGAATATTATTAGCCAACGGCGGTGATTTAAAAAGATGGTTATCGAATCTCTCAAATGACAATGCACAAGGTGAATATTACTTAACTGATATTATCGCAGCAGCTCATAATGAAGGTAAAGAAATAGCCACGGCTCACCCTGATAGCGAAATTGAAGTAGAAGGCGCGAATAATCGTGTTCAACTGGCTGCATTAGAGCGCGCTTATCAGTTAAGACAAGCCGAAGTACTGATGATAGCTGGCGCTAGTTTATTAGATCCAAGCCGTATTGATATACGTGGCGATGTAACCGTAGGTCAAGAAGTGACCATTGATGTGAACTGTATTTTTGAAGGTACGGTAACTATTGCAGATGGTGCAACCATTGGTGCTAACTGTATTATTATTGATAGTGTTATCGGTGAAAATGCAGTGATCAAGCCTAACTCAATTATTGAAGGTGCAACCATAGGTGCAGAAGCTTCTGCAGGCCCATTTGCACGTATCCGTCCAGGTTCAGAGTTAAAACGCGATGCACATATTGGCAACTTTGTTGAAATGAAAAAAACAATATTAGGTGAAGGCTCAAAAGCAGGACACTTAACATATTTAGGTGATGCAGAAATAGGTCAGAATTCAAATATTGGCGCTGGAACTATCACTTGTAATTACGATGGCGTAAATAAATATAAAACCATTATTGGTGACAATGTATTTGTTGGCTCTAATGCCTCAATTGTAGCACCCGTTAATATCGGTAATATGGCCACAACAGGTGCAGGTTCTGTTATTGTTAAAGACGTAAAAGATAACGAACTAGCAGTAGCTCGAGGAAAGCAGCGCAATATCGATGGCTGGAATCGCCCGACAAAAAAATAAAAACAAAAATAATATAGGGAAATATAATGAAGCATTACTTACTAAAAGCATTACTTATACTAAGTAGTGCTGTATTAACCTTCTTTGCATCGGCAGAAGAAGTTGTGGAACAAACGTTAACACTTGAAGACATTGTGAGTATCCCTGATGTAAGCAGTGTGCGTTTAGCTCCTAATGGTAAAAATATTGCTTATATGGTGCGAGTGAATACTAAAACCCATCAAGGGGTTTTAGTTAAACTTTTCGATATTGAAGCAGAAACATCTAAAGTTTTAGCATATTCAGAAAATGAAAAATATATCGTTACATCAATCTATTGGGCGAGTAACTCAGTATTACTGATGAATGCAAAATTTCCTGCTAAGCGTCATGGTACACCAGTAGTAGAAACTAGAGTGATGAAAATCAACGTAAAAACTGGCGAGCTAGATGCTCTAATTCCTAGATACCTCTTTAAAAAAATGATATACATCCCCAATATTCAAACCAATGTTATTGATCTATTACCTGAAGATGATGATCATGTTTTGATGTCGCTTAGTGGTTTCTTGACTGGTATTGGTGAAACTGTTGTTCGTTTACCTATTTCTGAAAATGGAAAACGAAGAACAATTCAAAAAGCTAAAGGGCTAGTAACTGATTGGATAACCGATGCAGAAAACAAGGTTAGAATTGCGATTCGTCGAGATGAAACACAATACCAAATAAGAGAAAAATTAGCGACAGGGGGCTTTAAAACCCTTTGGACATTTGAAGCATTCTCTAGAGAATCTATTTGGCCATTGGGATTTGGTGCAGACAATGACGTATTGTTCGTAAATGCGTTATATGAAGGTCGAGATGCCATTTATACCGTTAACCTAAAAGACCCTAAGTTAACCAAAAAATTAGTCTTTCATGATGAAGATTATGATGTGAGTGGTAGTTTAAGGCGTTCGAAAGAAACCAAAGAAGTGGTAGGTATTGGTTATAACTATTGGGATCCGTCATATAAAAAACTGATAAAAATGATTGATACCGCTTTGCCTGATACTGATAATCTATTGTTAGATAAAAGTGCCGATGGCAATAAATATATTTTATTAGCGAGTAATGACAACGAACCAGGAATGTATTTAATAGGTGATAAAAAAGCGAAAACGTTAAATGTAATAGCCTATAAATATCAAAAATTACAACCTGATTTATTATCTAAAAAAGAACATATTTCATATGAAGCGCGAGACGGTTTAACCATTGAAGGGTACTTAACTGTACCTAAAGGGAAAGAAGCTAAGGACTTACCCACCATTATATTTCCGCATGGTGGACCAATTAGTTACGACAGTAAAGGTTTTGATTACTGGACCCAGTTTTTTGCCAATAAAGGTTATGCAGTATTTCAAATGAACTTTAGAGGTTCATCAGGTTATGGGCATGATTTTATGAAGCAAGGCTTAGCTTCTTGGGGTCAAGCAATGCAAGACGATGTAGAAGACGGCACACGCTGGTTAATTAAAGAAGGTATTGCTGATAAAAACAAAATTTGTATCATAGGGGCAAGTTATGGTGGATATGCGGCCTTAATGGGTGGAATAAAAACACCTGAGCTTTATCAATGTATTGTGAGCTTTGCAGGCGTTACCGATGTCGAGCAGTTGGTAAAATCTCATCGTAAATATACCAATTACGAAATAGTAAAAAAACAGATAGGAAGTGATTACGATAAATTATGGGATGCTTCGCCATTAAAACACGCGAACAAAATACAATCTCCAGTGTTATTGATCCATGGCTCGAAAGATCGAGTAGTTGATAATGATCAAAGCGATGATATGTTTGATGAACTCAAAGACGAAAAGAAAGATGTTGAATACGTAGAAGTTGAAAAAGCCGATCACTATTTAAGTAATAACGAACATAGACTGCAAACTTTTAGAGCAATGGATAAGTTTTTAGATAAACATTTACCCATACAATAAATAAACATTTCATTTTAAAGCCAAAAGAGCAATTATAACGATTGCTCTTTTTTAAGTCATTATATTGAATTAGTTTCGTTTTTAAGTATAATTCTTTCGATTCGAAACTTAGGGATGTTATTTTGTCAAAACGTAATACACAACAACGCCGTCATACTATCATTACTTTGCTTAGTGAGCATGGAGAAGTGAGTGTAGATGAACTAGCAAAACGTTTCGATACGTCTGAAGTAACTATACGCAAAGACTTAGCTATTTTAGAGAATAGTGGTTTATTACTTCGTCGCTATGGCGGTGCTGTACCATTACCTAAAGAGATCACCGATAACAAAAATGAAAATCTTTCAAAACGAAAGATGAGCATAGCGCAAAAAGCAGCGACCATGATCAAAGATCATAATCGAATTATAATTGATAGCGGACATACCACGTCAGCGTTAGTGTCAGCGTTAAACGATAAAAAAGGGTTAGTGGTAATGACCAACTCTTTAGCAATCGCCAATAAACTACAAACCCTAGAAAACGAGCCAACCTTATTAATGACCGGTGGAACATGGGATACCCATTCAGAATCATTCCAAGGGCAAGTCGCTGAAACGTCATTAAGATCATACGACTTCGACCAATTATTTATTGGTGCTGATGGAATTGATTTAGCACGAGGAACAACCACATTTAACGAGCTAATAGGGTTGTCCCGGGTGATGGCCGAAGTGTCGCGTGAAGTGATTGTATTAGTAGAATCAGATAAATTTAATAGAAAAATACCGAATGTAGAAATTCCGATGGCTCAAATTCATACTGTTATTACAGATGACGAGCTGTCAGTAGAAAAACGTAAAGAGCT
>Ga0209291_1001751_pt1 | contig 18727 bp, 11 predicted proteins | sample GOMGulsemesocosm_FD_184633 | JGI IMG/M metagenome (GOLD analysis project Ga0209291, IMG submission 184633) | Methane-oxidizing microbial communities from mesocosms in the Gulf of Mexico - GOM9B Gulf of Mexico (SPAdes) (version 2) | ecosystem: Environmental > Aquatic > Marine > Cold seeps...
TATTTCATTCAACAGCTTAGATACCTCATCTAATTTAGGCGTTAAAATAACTTCAATTCTTCTATTTTTTCCTTTCCCTTCAGGAGTATCATTTGTTGCTATTGGTGCAAACTCACTTCTCCCTGCCGCTGTCAAATTTTCAGCGTTTATTTTTTTATTTCCTTGTAATATATTTACAATTGCAGTAGCCCTTTTTGTTGACAAATCCCAGTTCCCTGAAATATCTCCTTTTCCTCTAAAAGCATCATTATCGGTATGTCCTTCAATTAATACATTTATTTCAGGATTCTCAGCCAAAACTTCTCCTAACCGATTCACTGCCTGTTTTCCTTCTGTACCAATTTTCCAACTACCTGATTGGAACAGTAGTTTGTTTTCCATTGAAACATATACTTTTCCATCACGCTGTTCTACCGTTAGACCTTTACCTTCAAAATTTGTTAATGCTTTAGAAATTGAGTTTTTCAAAGTCTTCATGTTAGCATCTTTTGCAGCTAAAGCTCCTTCAAGTTCATCTACTCTTTTAGATCGTGCATCCAATTCTTTCTGCAAGCCTACTAAACGAGCATTCTCGGCTGCAAGTGCTTTCTCTTTATCTTCTAACTGCTGTAACAACACTCTATTTTTAGCAGTGTTTTTAGCCAACTCGGATGCACTACTTTCTTCCAGTTTTTTATATGACTTTCCTAAACCATCAACTTTCGCTTGAGAATTTGCAATTTCATTTGCTAAGTTAGCTTTATCAGCTTTTAATTTTTCAAGCTCTGAATTTGCTGTGTCTAAATCAGTTTCCAATTGTGTTGTTAACTCTTCACAATCTTTATTTTTATCCGCTAAAGCCCTGTGTTCCTTCTTTAGTTTGGCATAATTACTTTCTAAATCAGAAAATACTTTTTTCGACACACATGATGTAATTAATGTTGTCCCTATTATTACTAATAAAATTTTTTTAATCATAATTGTTCTCCCAATATATAGTCTTCAACAAGCTCCGACTATCGTTATTACTCTATTTAAAAACTACTGTTAACCAACTACTATGGTTAAATACGTAAATTAATCTATTTCTACTACAATAGGACAATGGTCAGAATGCCTGGCTTCTGGTAAAATTACAGCTCTTGTTAATCTATTCTTTAGCGACTCAGATACCATTGCATAATCTAATCGCCATCCTTTATTATTATTCCTTGCATTAGCTCTGTAACTCCACCAACTATACTGATGTGGCTCGCTATTGAAATAACGAAATGAATCAATAAATCCACTGTTAATAAACCCTCCTATCCATTCCCGCTCGACAGGCAAAAAACCGGAAGTATTCTTTAAACCTTTCGGATTATGAATATCAATTTCTTCATGACATATATTATAGTCCCCACAAATGATCAAGTTCGGGATTTCATTTTTTAATTCATTAACATACTGCTGAAAATCAGCCATATATTTGAATTTAAATTCCAAACGAGCGTCATTAGTCCCAGAAGGAAGATACAAACTCATTATAGAAACATCATCAAAATCCACACGTAAATTTCTTCCTTCAAAATCCATGTACTCTATTCCAGTACCATACTCTATATGATTTGGCTCTGTTTTTGATAAAATCGCTACACTCGAATAGCCTTTTTTCTCTGCGCTATACCAGTAATGAAACGGATACCCAGCTTCCTCAAAGACAGTCAAATCTAATTGTTCTTTATGAGCTTTAGTTTCTTGAATACAAATTACATCTGGACTAGCTTGTTGTAACCATTCGATAAAGCCTTTTTTTAATGCAGCTCGTATACCATTAACATTATAAGAAATTATTTTCACGTAAAGTTCCTTTATTAAATTTTATTTATATCGCTAAAATAACGAAACAAATAAGGATATTTACGTTAATGAACTCTTAAATTTCAATAACTTATTCACTGAAAAAAACACATTAAATTTAAAGTCCAAAAAAATGTACTTTTGTGTTGGAATAAAACTGAACTATCAGCGTTTAACACTTGATGAGAATACCTTTATTTTTATTTTTCACCTTCATTAGTTTTTTGGGCTACACTCAGGAGACTAATAATAATCGCATACAAAAAAAAGTTCAGGTTAAGGATACTATATATGTTGACTCTGTAAGTATTACCCCTTTCCAATTCAAGCTTTTTGATAAAGGCTTAAAACCTATTGATAGTACACAATACACTATTGATTATGGAAAAAGTATTTTACTTTTAAAAAACAGTGATAATATTGCTACAGATTCCATTTATATACACTACACCAAATACCCTGATTTTGTTACTAAAAAATACTTTTTATTTGATAAAAGTATCATTGTAGAAAACACTCAAAACACTCAAAAACTATACAGTCTAGGGGTATCAAATGTCAAGCGAAACTACACCCCTTTTGACGGTCTAGAAACCTCTGGGAGTATCTCTAGAGGAATAGCTATAGGAAACAATCAAAACTCTGTTTTAAATTCAGAATTAAACTTGCAAATTTCTGGAAAAATATCCGACAAAGTTTCTTTAAGAGCATCTTTACAAGATTCAAATATCCCATTACAAGAAGGTGGCTATTCACAAAAATTAAATGAATTTGACCAGGTATTTATTGAATTATTTAGTGATAATTGGCTACTTCGTGCTGGAGATGTAAATCTGGAAAACACCAATTCATATTTCGGGAAGTTTTCAAAAAAAGTACAGGGGATTTATGCTACAGGAACTATTAAGCGCAACAGTAGTGAAACAACATTATTTGCATCGGGAGCATTAGTAAAAGGGCAATATGCTAAAAGTAGCTTTAAAGGGTTAGAGGGAAATCAAGGACCTTATAAACTTACTGGTAAAAATGGCGAATTATTCATACTACTTATTTCTGGAAGTGAAACTGTATACATTAACGGGCTTCCATTAAAAAGAGGTGAAAACAATGATTATATAATTGATTACAATGCAGGTGAAATCATTTTTAATGCTACGTACCCAATTACTTCTGAAATGAGGATCACAGTTGAGTACCAATATAGTGATCAGAATTATAGCAGAATTATAGCTTATGCTGGGGGAGCACATAAAGATAAAAAACTAAGCATTGACGCCCATGTATATACTGAAAATGACGCAAAAAACCAACCCTTACAGCAAAGTCTATCTGCTGACCAAGTTGCTATTTTACAAGCAGCTGGAAATGACATTAGTTTAATGACTGCTCCCTCCGCAATCCCTGAAGCATATACTGAAAACAGAATCCAATATAAAAAAGAACTTATTGGAAGTACCGAAATTTTTGTTTTTTCCACAGAGCCTACTGATGAACTTTTTCAAGTAAAATTTAGCCTTGTTGGAAACAACCTAGGAAACTACAAACTCATTAACAGTAATGCAATCAGTAATATTTTTGAATACATAGCCCCTATTAGCGGAATACCTCAAGGAAATTACGAGCCAATTATCCAATTAATTCCGCCTACAAAATTACAAATGACCGTAATTGATGCAAGCTATACTCCTAATGATAAAACCCTATTGGAGTTTGAACTTGCAGGAAGCAAAAATGATTTAAATTTATTCTCAGATATTGATGATGAAAACAATAACGGGTTTGCAGGAAAACTTACTCTAAAGAGAACTATTATACAACAAGATAGCTCGTGGAACTTAAATGCATTTTTAAACACTGATTATATCAATAAAAATTTTAAAACTATAGAACGTTTATACCGTGTTGAGTTTGATAGAGATTGGAATTTAGAAAACCCTCTTGGAAATCAGCAAATAATCAGCTCAGGAGTTTCTTTGCATCATCATAAAAAAGGAGTTATTAATTACCAATATGAACATATGGAGTTTTCAGAGAACTATAATGGAAATAGACATGTGCTCAATAACTCTCTAAACTTAAATAAATTCCAAGTAGCTTCTAATTCAAGCTTCTTAAGAAATTCTTCAGAAAATTTTAATTCAAAATTTCTTCGTTTTTCTGCTCGCGTTTTATACCAATTAAAAAAAGGATGGCTAGGAGCAAAAACAAGCTTAGAAAACAATCTACAAGAGGATAAAAACACCAAATTACTTACGGGAAATAGTCAAAAATTCAATGCTTACGAAGCTTTTACTGGTATTGGTGATAGTACAAACATCTTTATTGAGTTAGGGTATAAATACCGAGTAAATGATAGTTTAAAAAATGGAGCATTGGCTAGAGTAAATAATTCAAACACCTATTATTTAAAATCTAAGCTAATTAATTCTCCAAGAACAAAATTAACCCTTCATGCTAATTATAGAACTTTACAGCACAAAGACGAAGCTATTGATAATGAAAAATCGTTAAACTCAAGGATATTATACAGTCAGAAAATCTTTAACCAATTTATTCATTTAAATACTATTTTTGAAATAAACTCTGGAGTTGTGCCTCAACAAGACTTCACCTTTATCGCTGTTGATGAAGGGCAAGGATATTACACCTGGATAGATTATAATGAAAATGGTATTCAAGAATTAAATGAATTTGAAATTGCTCAATTTCAAGACCAAGCAAACTATATTAAAATATTACTTCCCAACCAAGTATTTGTAAAAACACAACAAAATAAACTGAGTACTTCCTTAGCGCTAAATCCTAAAATATGGATTAACTCAGATAACGGATTTAAAAAAATTGCGGCAAAATTTTTCAATCAAACTTCTTTTTTAATTGACAAAAAAACAAAACGAGAAAATAACTTTGATTTTAATTTATTACAAAAAGAAGACGATAAACTACTAACTATAGGCTCTAGTTTTAAAAACACGCTTTTCTTTAATCGTGGAAAACAAAACTATTCTAGCTCATATACTTATTTGAAAACTAAAAACAGAAATATCTTAAGTATTGGCTATCAAGAAAGCAACATTACTAATCAGCAACTTCTCTTTATTCATAAATTTTATAATAGTTGGTTGTTTGAGTTTCGAAATAATATTGGTAGTATTAATAATCAATCTGAAAACTTTAGCACCAATAATTATGATTTAAAAAGCTGGAGCACCAATCCTAAAATATCATTTTTAGCTTCTACAAATACCAAATTAGATGCCTTTTATGAATATTCTGTTGAAGAAAATAAAATAAGTGCTTTTGAAACACTAAACCAACAACGGATGGGGGTATCTTTTTCTATTGCTAAAAAAGATAAAATATCATTAAACGGAGAGTTTAACTACTATATTAACGACTTTACAGGAAATTCCTTTTCCCCAGTTGCCTATCAAATGCTTGAAGGGCTTGAAAAAGGGAAAAATTTTACTTGGAATATGTTTATTCAAAAACGAATCACTAAGTTCTTAGACTTGAACATCACCTATTTTGGAAGAAAAAGTGAAACCTCTAAAACTATCCATACCGGTAACATTCAATTGAAAGCATTTTTCTAAACTCGAGTTGGACATGTAACAAAACGAACTAACATTCTCCCTAAAATAAAGAAAACGATATAAATCAAATAAAGCGACTTAAAAGCCGCTTTATACATCTATTACTTTAGTTAACAACTACATTCTCGTCAACCAATTTTTCATATTTACCTCTTGATCAATTATGGTCTTCAACGCTTCTATTTTCACTCTTTTCTGTTCCATCGTATCCCTATGGCGAATAGTAACCATATTATCCTCTAAAGAATCATGATCTACAGTAATACAGAAAGGTGTTCCTGCTGCATCTTGACGACGATAACGTTTTCCTACAGCATCTTTTTCATCATAAATTACATTAAAATCCCATTTTAAATCAGCTACAATTTTTTTCGCCACTTCAGGTAACCCATCTTTCTTTACTAACGGAAATATAGCTGCTTTTGTAGGTGCTAATACCGCTGGCAATTTCAATACCGTACGTGTTTTACCATCTTCTAACGCTTCTTCTTGTAATGAATTAGAGAATACTGCCAAAAACATTCTATCTAACCCTATAGAGGTCTCTACAACATACGGTGTATAACTTTCATTTATTTCTGGGTCGAAATACTGCAATTTCTTTCCTGAAAATTTTTCATGCGCTTTTAAATCAAAATCTGTCCTTGAGTGAATTCCTTCTAATTCTTTAAATCCAAATGGGAAGTTAAATTCAATATCGGATGCTGCATCAGCATAATGTGCTAATTTTTCATGATCATGAAAACGATAATTTTCTTTTCCTAAACCTAATGATAAGTGCCATTTTAATCTAGTTTCTTTCCATTGGTCATACCATTCTTTTTGCGTCCCAGGACGTACAAAAAATTGCATTTCCATTTGCTCAAACTCACGCATTCTGAAAATAAATTGTCTTGCAACAATTTCATTCCTAAATGCTTTACCTGTTTGTGCAATACCAAAAGGCACTTTCATTCGCCCTGTTTTTTGCACATTAGAAAAGTTTACAAAAATACCTTGTGCTGTTTCAGGGCGCAAATATAAATCCATAGCAGTTTCTGCAGAAGCACCTAACTTCGTGCCAAACATCAAGTTAAACTGACGTACATCCGTCCAGTTTTTTGAACCTGATACTGGACAAGCAATTCCTAACTCTTCAATAAAAGCCTTAACTTCATCAAGTTTTTCTTCTTCTAAAAGCTTCCCTAATTTATCTAACAGCGCTTGCTTTTCAGCTCTGTATTTTAAAACTTTAGGATTCGTTGCTTCAAATTCTGCTTGATCAAAAGCTTCCCCAAAACGCTTAGCAGCTTTTTTGATTTCCTTTTGTGCTTTAGTTTCTAATTTCTCAGCAAAATCTTCTACCAAAACATCAGCTCTATATCTTTTTTTAGAATCTTTATTATCTATTAATGGATCACTAAAGGCATCAACATGCCCAGAAGCTTTCCATGTAGTAGGATACATAAATATTGCAGCATCAATACCTACAATATTATCATGCAATTGCACCATTGATTTCCACCAGTATTCTCTGATGTTTTTCTTTAACTCTGCTCCATTTTGAGCATAATCATATACTGCACTTAAACCATCATATATTTCACTTGATTGAAATACATACCCATACTCTTTTGCATGAGCGACAACTTTTTTAAACTGATCTTCTTGTTTTGCCATAATGCGCGTAAAATTACATAATTTATTGCATTTTAAATTGACGGAAATAAGAATAAATATAAAACTTTCCATCAACCTGTAATAATTAACTATTTGAGCCACTAAATAAGAAAAGACTAGATATTATGACAACAGATGAGGCCATCAAATTTTTCAATAAATTAAGAAGTCAAACCACTAAAAAATCTGAATTAAAGATATACGATGATTTCATTCAAACCTTAACTAGGTTAAGTAAAAGAGATTTTTCAATAGAAGACATCATTTCTATTGAAACAAAACTTGATGCCCTTAACTTAAGGTTGCCTCTCTATAATAATAAAAAGCATTACACGAAGGCTCTTTACAACCTAAAAGACTATTTAAACAGAGAGTTTTCTTTAGTTTCAAAGGGGTATTATACTGCTATTGGAATGAGCCTAGGAATATGTCCTGGAGTTGCTTTTGGTACAGCAATTGAAAAATCAAATGGGATTACTTCTGGTACTGTAGTAGGATTGTTGATCGGGTTAGTGATTGGTAGAATTATGGATACTAAAGCAGAAAAAGAAGGCAAAGTTTTATAGGAAACACTTCAAAACCCATATTGGAGAATACACTATACTTTATTATTATTTAAAATATTATCCATTTCCCTGTAATAAATATTGATTTGAGACACTAAACAAGAAAAAACCAAAAGTGAGTAGCGATTTTTATACCACACAAATTTTACCCTATGCCGCAATTATCATCAAAATTTGTAGAGCATATACCGATACTCAAGAAGATTTTGAGGATTATTACCAAGAAGTATGTTTGCAAATTTGGCGCAGCAAAGACAGCTTCAAGGAGCAATCAGCATGGTCTACTTGGATATACAGGTTATCATTAAATGTTTGTTTAACTTTCTTAAAGAAAAAGAAAAAACAGAATGCTCCTTCTGATTTACTACCTGACGAGGTTTTAGTAGATAGTCGTGCATTTGCTAATGAATCTCTTAATCAACTATATGGTGCCATTAGGCAATTATCTGAGATTGACAGAGGGGTTTTTCTTCTGTACTTAGAAAAAAAATCCTATCAAGAAATCGCTGACATTATTGGAACCAATACTAACAATATCGGCGTACGTATTACCCGCATCAAAGAACGTTTAAATAAAAATATTAAGTAGTTAAATTACTTTAAGAAAAACACTATTATGGAAAAATCAATAGAAACAATTTGGAAAGAAGGTTTTATAAAGAATGATGCCTTAGTTGTACCAAAACTAAACGACCTGTACAACCAGAAATCAATAGACATCATTACCAAGTTAAAAAAAATGTTTAAAATAAATATTATTGGAGTAGGTGTTTTCTCCATAATTCTTTTAGTAATGTCATTTTTCATAGGGACACCTTACGCAGGTATACTGCTATTTTTACAGCTATCTCTACTTGTTTTTGTAGGGTACAAAAAAATGAAAAACATAGATAGCATTGATAAAAACTCAAATAGCTATCAGTATCTTAAATCATTTGATGAATGGCTTAAAGGAGTCGTTATTGTTTATACAAAGCTATATGGAGTTCTATACCCTTCTATTTTTATAACTTTTATTTCAGGGTTATACCTATCTCATTACGGTGAAATAATTTTGACTAAAATAATTATAAAATTCCCAGACCTATACATGATACTTGGAGTTCCCGTACTTTTAATTATACCTGTACTATTAATAGCATGTTTATCAGGAGTTTTTGCAGGGCCAATTTATAGAACAGACTTAAATTTAGCCTACGGACATTTATTTAAAAAATTAGAGGAATTACTCACAGATATGGAGGAATTGAGAAAATAGCCAGTCTTTAATGATTACATAATAACAAAAAACCCGAAGCAAAAGCTTCGGGTTTTTAATATCTATTGAAAAAAATCTAATTGTCCTTATACAATTGGACCACCTTTCATTATTTCTTCATTTGCATACTCCTCAAATTTTGCGAAGTTCTTTTTAAACGATGCTGCTAATTCATTTGCTTTAGCATCATATGCTGCAGCATCAGACCAAGTTCCTTTAGGGTTCAATACCTCATCTGGAACATTAGGACATGTTATAGGCATAGACAATCCAAAAATTGGATGCTGCACAAATTCAACATCTTTTAACTCACCACTTAAAGCTGCAGTAATCATAGCTCTTGTAGAACCTAATTTCATTCTGCTACCAACTCCGTAAGGTCCACCAGTCCAACCAGTATTTACTAACCATACATTTACTCCCGCTTCTTGCATTTTAACACTTAACATCTCAGCATATTTCGTTGGATGTAATGGCATAAATGGCGCTCCAAAACAAGCAGAAAAACTTGGTAATGGTTCGTTAATTCCCGCTTCAGTACCAGCTACTTTTGCAGTATACCCTGAAATAAAGTGATAAGCCGCTTGACCAGGAGTTAACTTAGATATAGGAGGCAATACACCAAATGCATCAGCAGTTAGGAAGAAAATATTTTTAGGATTCTTTCCTATTGATGGTGCTTGAATATTATCAATATGATAAATTGGGTAACTTACACGTGTATTTTGTGTAATTGAAGTATCTTCAAAATCAACCGCTCCTTTATCATCTAAAATTACATTTTCAAGGATCGCTCCTCGCTTTATTGCATTATAAATTTCTGGTTCTTTTTCAGCAGAAAGATCAATTACTTTCGCATAACAACCTCCTTCAAAATTGAATACTGTATTTTCATTTGTCCAACCATGCTCATCATCACCTATTAATTTACGTTTTGGATCACATGATAAGGTCGTTTTACCAGTTCCTGATAATCCAAAGAAAATTGCAGTATCACCATTTTCTCCAACATTTGCAGAACAGTGCATTGGTAAAGTATTTTTATCTACCGGTAAAATAAAATTTAATGCCGAGAAAATTCCTTTTTTAATTTCTCCTGTATATCCTGTACCACCTATTAAAGCAATTTTACGAGTAAAATCTAAAATTGCAAAATTGTGTTGACGTGTCCCATCAATTACAGGATCCGCCATAAAACCTGGGGCATTAACTACAGTCCATTCTGGACTAAAGTTTTCTAATTCTGCTTCCGTTGGTCTTAGAAACATATTATAGGCAAACATGTTTGACCATGGACGCTCATTAATTACTCTAATATTTAATTTGTAATCTTCGTCAGCACAAGCATAACTATCTCTTACAAAAACTTCTTTTCCTGACAAATAAGCAACTACTTTATCATATAGTTTCTGAAACTTATCTCCATCAAAAGGAAGATTAATGTCTCCCCACCAAATTTTATCTTCAGTAATAGCATCCTTTACAATAAATCGATCCATTGGAGATCTACCTGTAAACTCTCCTGTGTTAATTGCTAAAGCTCCAGAAGCAGCTTCAACACCTTGCCCTTTTGCAATAGTTAAGTTATGTAATTCATCTGCAGACAAATTATAATTTATTGTTGCATTCTTAATTCCGTATTGTTCTAACGAAATCATTTTCTTTGTATCATTATCAGCCATAATAATAGTATTGTTGTTGTGTTGCATTTAGTTATAAAGGGCAAAAGTATACATTTTTTGTTAAACGAACCTTAATCGACTTTTAAGTTTATAAAACTTCGTAATAATATTCCCCATGCAATAATAAGTAACACCCCTCCTATTGGAGTAATAATTCCTATCAAAGAAAAGTCAATTGCAGTGATACTGCTTGTTGACAATAAATATATTGATCCAGAAAAAAATACTATACCAACCATTGTAAATAGATATACTTTCTTCTTAATGCTTTCTTTAATCTCTGTAAAAATAGCTAGAAATAGTAATAAAAAAACATGATACATCTGGTACCTAACACCCGTTTCAAATGCATTCAGGCTTTCTTTAGGCAATAACTCTTTCAACTTATGAGCTCCAAAAGCTCCTAATATAATGGCAATAATTGCTAAAATAACAGCAGAAATTAATATTCTTTTGTTCATAACATTGTTTTAAATATCACTTATTAATATATTTGTGTTATATAATCAACACATATCACTATACCCCAGACAAAAATGAGAAAAATTTTAGTAATAGGCGCAGGAAAATCAGCTTCAAATTTAATTACCTACTTAATTGGAAAGTCTGATCAAGAAAACCTACATGTTACCATCGGAGATTTATCCCTAGAAAACGCAAAAGCACATGTAAAAAATCACCCTAATGCTACCGCTATTTTATTAGATATTTTTAATGATGCCGAACGAAAAGCTGCAGTAAAAAATGCAGATATTGTTATTTCGATGCTTCCTGCTCGTTTTCACGTAGAAGTTGCTAAAGATTGTGTTGCTTATGGAAAACATATGGTTACTGCATCATACATCAGTGATGAAATGCAGGCATTAGATGCTCAAGCTAAAGAAAAAGGCTTAGTATTCATGAATGAAATCGGCCTTGATCCAGGTATTGATCATATGAGCGCCATGCAAATAATTGACCGTATTCATGATCAAGGTGGTAAAATTATGCTATTTGAATCATTTTGTGGTGGACTAGTTGCTCCTGAAAGTGACAACAACTTATGGAATTATAAGTTTACTTGGAACCCTAGAAATGTGGTCTTAGCTGGTCAGGGCGGAACTGCAATGTTTATACAAGAGGGTAAATACAAATACATACCTTATAATCGTTTATTTAGAAGAACCGAATTCTTAGAGGTTGAAGGTTTTGGAAAATTTGAGGCATATGCAAATAGAGATTCTTTAAGCTATAGAAGCGTATATGGATTAGATGATGTTGATACGTTATATAGAGGAACTATAAGAAGAGTTGGATACTCTCGTGCATGGAATAACTTTATTACTCTTGGTATGACAGATGATTCTTACACAATAGAGAATTCTGAAGAAATGACATATAGAGACTATGTAAACTCATTTTTACCATATAGTCCAACGGATTCTGTTGAATTAAAATTTCGTCATAGTTTAAAAATAGATCAAGACGACATTATCTGGGATAAGTACTTAGAGTTAGATTTATTTAGTCCTACTAAAAAAGTTGGGTTAAAAAATGCTAGCCCAGCTCAAATATTACAAAAAATATTATTAGATACTTGGACCTTACAACAAGAAGATAAAGATATGATTGTAATGTACCACAAGTTTGGATATGAATTAAATGGCGAGAAAAAACAAATAGATTCTAAAATGGTAATTTTAGGTGATGATCAAACCTTTACCGCCATGTCAAAAACAGTAGGTTTACCAGTTGCCATTGCTACCCTACAAATATTGAATGGTAAGATAAAAACTCCTGGAGTTCAACTACCAATTACTAAAGAAGTATATAATCCCATCCTAAAAGAATTGGAAGATTACGGAGTTATCTTTAATGAAACAGAAGTTGAGTATTTAGGATACAATCCTGAAAGACTATAAAATATCAACCGATAATTTTAATAAAAAAAGCGCTGATTATTCAGCGCTTTTTTTTGATGCTAGTCAATATTCACCACTATCATATTTTTAAAAGCATGCCTTTACTTTTATGAACTATTTAGTACCTAAACTTACAAATATTAACGATTCGTTTCTGAGTATTAATTTTGTTTGAGAAGTAGTAGATTGATATTTTTGATCACTTTAGGAGTAATAATATATCTAGGAAATTATAATTCTAGGTATTGATTAGAGTAATTAATAAATTAAGTTATCATACCCAAATCTTTTTACAGACCTTAAGCATAATTTACTACAGTACTATTTTTTTCCCTAAATACACCAATTTCATTCCTTCTGATATTTCCATATTTAGACTTGCTGATGTAATCACATCCAACTTACCGTTTTTATTTTTAACAAATAATGGAGCTATATTATCATCTTCACTTGCCAGATTGATTAAGCTAGTAAAATCTTCATTAGTATTAAGTTTTCTCTCTCTTATATTTGGGTAATTCTTAGCTATATTAGACAAGGTTATAAAATCTTTGTTTGTCGGAAACAATATATCATTCACCCCTTCTTCATACTCCAATTCTCCGTTTGTTCTTACCTTAAAATAACCATTCTCACCATATTGTTTTTTAAACCTATGGATGGCTGAAGAATTGATATTAGTACTCCCCGTTAAAGCTAATAAGTACCCAACATCATTCAGTTCAATATCATCTTTTAACTCATCTGAATAGATATCAATATTCAAGGCATTTATTCCTGACAAGACCGCATCCTCTACATGTGTCTCATTGGTATCTATTAGTACCACTTCTCTATTATTATCTTGTAAATAGGCCGCTATTAACCTGGATACTTTAGAAGCTCCAATAATCAATACTCCCTCTGACTTCTTCAAAAACACTCCCATAATTTTAGCAAATACTCTAGCAGTTGTAGCATTTAATAAAACTGTTCCCAAAACTATCATAAATACCAATGGAGTTATATACTCGGCTCCAGATACGCCAGCCATAGCCAGCTTTAAACCAAATAATGATGCAATACCAGCAGCGACTATTCCTCTTGGACCTACCCAACTAATAAATAACTTTTCGTTTAAAGAAAGGGTTGACTTTGTTGTGCTAAATAATACTCCTATAGGTCTCACCACTAAAATAATTATGGCAAATAGAATTAAAGCATTCCAATTATAGATCAATAACAAATCATCCTTGTTAATGTTTGCTGCTAACAAAATGAAGAGAATAGATATTAGTAATACGCTTAAAGACTCTTTAAAATAAAGCAATTCTTTAAGGTAATCCGTTTTAAAATTCCCCAAAACCATTCCCATAATCACTACAGATAGTAAGCCCGATTCATGTGCAAATAAATTAGATAGTACAAATACTCCCAATACTAAGGCCAAGGCAAATACGTTAAGTAAATAATGAGGTACTAACTTTTGCTTGATTAAAAAATGCAAACCGTGCGCAAAGGTAAAACCAAAGGTTGTACCAAAAAGAACTATTTTACCAAACTCCAATAAAGCTGTAAAAGTAAATTCTTGTCCACCACCCACACTTATAAATTCGAAAACCAATACCGCAACAAGCGCCCCAATTGGATCAATTAATATACCTTCCCATTTTAATATAGCAGATACATCTTTTTTTAATGGAATATTTCTCAATATAGGAGAAATTACAGTTGGACCTGTTACGATGATCAAGGCCGAAAATAAAAAAGAAATTTCCCAGGTTAAATCAAAAATATAATGTACTGAAATTCCAGCTCCAAAGAATGTTATAACTGACCCTAGAGTAATTAGCTTTGTAATTACGGGGCCTACATTTTTTATTTCGGTTAATTTAAGTGTGAGTCCCCCCTCAAAAAGGATGATTCCTATTGCAAGCGATACAAAATGAAACAAACTTTCACCAGGAAACAGTCCTTTTTTTCCGTTCCAGATTGGTTCTATCCACTTACTGCCGTCTTCACTAAAAAATTCGGCTGCAATTGGTCCAACTAATAAACCTATTAAAATCAAAGGTAGGATCGCTGGAATCTTAAATTTCCAAGCTACCCACTGCGCAAAAATTCCTAAAATAATAATACCTGCTAATTCTACCATAGATTGCTTATTTAAATAATAGCTTCAACTAAATTAAAAAAAATTAGTAAAATTATTAATAGCCTAAGAGAAATATTATCGATTATCATTAAATCATTCGTATATGGATTTTAAAAACATTCTTTTCAATCAATAAAGGATGACTATAAGTTACCTTTTTGTTAAAGAAGGACGTATTAACTCAAAAGAAAATAGCTAAAATTAAGCTAACGAAAAAGCCAATAAGATTGTAGAATCCTATAGGCTTTTTACTAATTTATTTACCAAACATATCCTTCAATTGTTTCACTACACCTCCATTACCTGAAACCGTAATCTCACCAATTTTATCGGAAATTTTTTCCACATACTCCATTTCTTTCAATTTAAACAACATGCTATTTTCTTCCATTAATTTAGCAGTATTCAGTAAACTTCTAGTTGCAGCAGTTTCTTCACGTCTTGTAATTACATTTGCTTGCGCCTTTTTTTGAGCCACTAATACTTGGTTCATGATTTCTTTCATTTCACCAGTTAAAATAACATCTCTAATACCACAGTTTTCTACCGTAACTCCTAATTTTAAAACTGCATCTTTCACATTTTTAAATACTCCAGTAGCAATATCCTCTTTTCGTTCTAATAGCTCATCTAATGTATAGATTCCAACGTAAGCCCTCAATGCCAACTGCATTAAAATATACAATTGCTTTTCAAAATCTTTATTTTCCAATAAAGCTCTTTCAATATTATTTACTTTATACTGAGTATAGAAGTTAATTCGAATAGAAGCCTTGTCTTTAGTCAATAATTCTTGCCCAGAAATTTCTAATTGCAACTGACGTAAATCTATTTTTGCAATTTTAATAGTTGTGTCATTTTTCCAGAATCTATATGTTCCTCCATTTAATGTTTTTGCATATACATCATCAATTAACAAAACTGCCTTTTCAAAAGCTGCTACTTCAAACAATCGGATATACTGGCTCATTTCTGGTTTTGCGAACAATGATTTTTCAATTTGTTCCGTAATATAAATTTTACTTAAATCTACTCGAGTATAAGTTCTATCTACCAAACCTTTCCAATAGGTGTATCTTCCAGCTTTTAAAACCGTTTTAAAATTTTCATTTTCATATACCAAAACAATTTCATTGTCTTTTACTTCAACTACATCAATAAGAGCGGCTATTTTAGCATCTTTCAATAACAATTCTAATGTAATTGGAGTAGTAAAAGATGTTGCTAAATTATAGACTAGTACATTTTGATTCATCCCTAACCAATATACTCCTTCAGTAATTGCTTTTAAATAGTTTCCGTTTTTGAAAACCAATCCAATTTTCCCCTCATTAATTCTTACTCGTTTCATTATTATATTTATTACTTAGTTTATTTAATTTATTAAAAACAACAGAAAGAAAATCATCTCTTACATACGGAATACACTCATATTAATATTGTCCAGAATTCGTTTTTGAAAATTATCTATAATAGCTAACTATTATTAAAAGGCTCAAAAAGTAATTCCTTTACACTACTAAAAATCAGTTATTCAAAGTACACTTAAGATTGCTTCACTTAAAAACACTTGTGCTTACAAAGCATAGCCGATTTTCAATCTATTATTTTATCAATTTTACAGCGTGACTGGCTGGTGATTAGTTTTAAAAGATAATCAGCTTATTGAAAATAGATTTTGAGTCTATTGTCTACTCTACCTAAAAGAGGTGTAGTGCTCTACCGCTGAGCTACAAAAACCAATGGAGTTCATCCAAAGTTTAAGACCGGATTCGAACCGGCGACATCTACGCTGTTGTTCTAACCAACTGAACTACCTCAACTTAATGAGGATGGGATTCGAACCCATGACCCACAGTGTGATTATTTTTTGGTAAACAATCTAAAACCTCCAAGTCTAGTTGCATATAAAGTCATCATACAAATAATTGCAATACTTTATACAATAGTGCTATACAGAAACACCCAACAAGACTAGCTTGATATTTTTACTTGCATCCCTTGACAGATTCGAACTGTCACTTTTGCCTTAGCAAACAGATTGGCTCCAAATGCGCTTCCCTACTTTAAATCTTGTTTATTTCGGTGCTTCTGCAAATTCTATTTATTAGCGAGCAAATCACTAACAACATCATCCAATCACTCCATGGCTACGTAAGGTCTTTTACCACAGCTCTTCCTTTTAAGCTAAAGGGATATTTTAATTACAGTACAAACATCCTACATTACTACGCAGTCATTTTACGCAGTGTGAAATATTTTAATACTTTGGGTGTTTTCGGGGCTCGAACCCTGTTCTCTAGATTCACAGTCTAGCACTTTACCAAATAAGCTAAAAACACCATTTTGCCTGAGCTTCGCAAAAACCAACAGAACCTTGACTATCAATTGCACTTCGACAAGCTCAGTGTGACATTTCGATTTCATATAGACTTTACTTAATAACATCTCCCGCAAGCGGGTAAACTACCAATCGTTATTTTCCCAGTTTTTTGTTGACCTGACAGGATTCGAACCTATACAGCAAGAATCAAAATCTTACATGCTACCTTTACATCACAAGTCAATTTGTAGATTTAATAAGATTCGAACTCATACTCCTAGGGTCGTAACCTAGTGTGCTATCCATTACACCATAAATCTATTAGTACAGGGAGAGAGATTAGCTCATTTGATATCTATTATTCAAATAGGTATTCGTGAATGCTTTGCATTTCGAACTCTCAAAAACCTGATTCTAAATCAGGCGCGTTTACCATTTCGCCATCCCTGCATATTCTTCTGAGAAGCAGGATTGACTACGTCATCCTGCAATGTCTCAGCTCAAATCAAAATTCAAGCAAGCTTGATTTTGGTTACATCGTCTGAGAAGCAGGATTCGAACCTGCAACCTCCCGCATCCAAAGCGGGTAAACTTCCAATCGTTATCTTCCCAGTAAAATTCCAGTACCGACGGGTCCCGATAATTATCGGGACAACCGTGTAGCTTCCCGAGAGACAGTCGGGTGCTCTAACCATTATTGGCTACGATACCATATTTTGTCAGGTTAAATACATCTCTAAATTCATATAGTCAGCCGTAACTATATATATTCAACCTGACGGTCCCTTTCTAGAACCTTATTTTGTTGTGGGAGTTATAGGATTCGAACCTACTCAGTTTTTCAACAACGGTGTTACAGACCGCCCCAGCTCTCCAACTCTGGCGAACTCCCTTTTTGAGACAAGGATGAGAGTCGAACTCATAAAAAACGGTTTTGCAGACCGTTGCCTTAACCTTTCAGCCACCTTGTCTAATAATATTCTTGCGGAAGGAGTGGGAATCGAACCCACACGAGTCATTAACTCCTAACAATTTTACAACTGAGTATAAAATCTACAATTGACAGTTGTGAATTCATAAATTCAAAAAAATTACATTTATATTTTTTTTTAAATATTCATTTCAAGACTGCGGCCACCACCTATTGGCTTGTCCTTCCATTTTTTTTATTTGCGGAGAGCAACGGAATTACTCAAGCAATTTTTATTGTTTTTTGGTTTTCGTGAATGCAAGCATTTGACCCAATCGCTGCTTTTACACAAACTCGTTTAGCAAACGAGCGCAACAAACCAACATTTGCCTACTCTCCAATTTTACCATATAACTTTACTTCCATTGTAAACTCTGATCACAGCGCATAAAAAAGGCGTCTATATAGGCGCCTTTAAGTAATTTACGAGGATATATATAACTACATATTCCTTCGTTGTATAGTACTACAGACGCTTCTATTTATTTCCGGACAATAATCCTGACGGCTTTGCGACAGGGGACTTGAGAATGGATGTGAATTAAAACGTATCATATTTATATTTTTAAAAAATTTGTCTTTTATATAGGTAGTAAACATAAACATACTTGTTGCTTAACTACGGTGCAAAGATGAAACCAATTTTTAGATTTCACAAGAAAAAATCACATTTAACTTACTGATAATCAATTCATTATGTTTGTTTTTAAACATAGTGATTCCTGTCCGTTTTTCAACCGATAACTGGATAATATGCAACTGACTGTCTCTCTTCTGCTTAGGGTCCAAATACTATTTTTCTATTTCTATTATTATTTTA
>Ga0209291_1001758_pt1 | contig 18696 bp, 13 predicted proteins | sample GOMGulsemesocosm_FD_184633 | JGI IMG/M metagenome (GOLD analysis project Ga0209291, IMG submission 184633) | Methane-oxidizing microbial communities from mesocosms in the Gulf of Mexico - GOM9B Gulf of Mexico (SPAdes) (version 2) | ecosystem: Environmental > Aquatic > Marine > Cold seeps...
CTGGAGGAGCGCAAATTTACCAAGTAGCAGGTGCAGCTAACTTTGTAATGGATAAAACATTTGTAATAACTCCTAGTTCAGTTCAGGTTGGTGGTAATGCAGTATTAAAGTTTTACTTTACAGAAGCAGAAGTTTCGGCATGGGAAGTAGCGACTGGAAATAGTAGAAATACACTAGCTGTAATCAAGGATAATGGAGTTTCTGAAACTGCAACGGCAACATTAGGAGTTTTTGGGGCGAATGTAACTTTAGAGGCTACTTTTGCATCAGGTATAAACGGGACCTATTATTTTGGTAAAATGGAAGCTGTTTTAGGAATTTCTCAAAATCAGTTTAATGTGTTTAATGCATATCCAAATCCATCTTTTGGAAATATAACACTTTCTCTAAGTACTAATGAAAATGTAAGGGTATCGTTATTGGATATCAGAGGAAGAAAAGTTTACACTGAATTGTATAGTAATAATTCAGATGTATTTACAACTGAATTAGATTTTAGCACTTTAGCTTCTGGAATATATATGTTAAATGTGGAAAGTGGAACTAAAAAAGCAATTAAAAAAATTGTGATTCAATAAATTCCCTGAGTTGAACATTTTTTAATATTTTAAACCCGACACAATTATGTGTCGGTTTTTTTCATTATCCCTAGTTTTTCAATAGGTTAAACTCATCGACTTTTTTTGCTTTTCAGCTTAAAAAGGTTATATTCGAAATCTCAAATTAATAAAAAACCCAAAGAACATGAAAAAAATTACTATTAAAAGTTTTTTTGCTTTTGCTGCTTTAATAAGCACGTTAAGCACAACTGCACAGGAGTTGCATTTGACAAAAAGCACACAATCAAGTAGTTCTACATTGGAACTGACAGAAGAAAGTCAACGTTCTTTAGAACAAACAGGATTTGTTAGATGTGCATCTGTAGAAATGGATGCTAGAAGAAAACAAAGGGATGGAGATACGCAATCTAAACAAGATTTTGAAAATTGGTTGGCTCCGTTAATAGAAGCTCGTAAAGCTGAGGTTGCTCAACAAAAGGCTGCTGGAACATTTGTTATGGCAGTTGTTAATATACCTATTATTTTCCATGTTATAACAGATGGAACTAATCCTACAAATGTGTCTGCTGCTCAAATTCAAGCACAAATTGATCAATTGAACTTAGATTTCGGAAACTTGGCTGGGAGTACTCATCCTGCGGCTGCAGATGCACAAATTGTATTTGTACCTGCGCTTAAAGATCCTTCTGATGTAATTTTAGCTGAGGCTGGAATCAATCGAGTTACTACTTTTGGAGCTGGACCTTTCCCGACATCTGATTTTGATGTAGGTGATGGTGGATTAGAAATTAAAAATTCAGGATGGGATCGTACAAAATATGCTAACATTTGGACAGCTGATATTACAGGAGGTATTTTGGGTTATGCTCAGTTTCCAAGTAATTCAACGTTACCTGGTTTTCCAGCAAATGGAGGAACGGCTATTAATGATGGTGTAGTTATTGGATATGGTACTGCTGGTTCAGTTGCTAATCCTGGAAGTGCAGCGCCTTATAATTTAGGAAGAACTTTAACACATGAAATTGGTCACTGGATAGGTTTACGTCATATTTGGGGTGATTCTAATTGTGGTGATGATTATTGTGCGGATACACCTGAATCTACAACTTCAAATGGTGGATGTCCAACACAAACTACTTGTGACGGAGTTCAAGATATGGTTGAGAATTATATGGATTATACCAATGATGCTTGTATGAATATTTTTACAAATGATCAAGTTGGTAGAATGGTTACTGTTTTAACAAATGCTGATGGTATTTCTGATTTACCAAATTCTGATGTTGCTACATTGGGACCAGTAATTTCATTTGCTAATGCAACACAAACTGTAAATGAAGCTACCGATTGTAGTTATACTGATATTGTAATGTCAGTGAATATAGCAAATAATCCATCGGCAGCAGCTGACATTACTGTTAATGTAACTGGTGGTACTGCAACAGTAGTTGATTATCAAATTATTGGTGCAAACTTAACATTCCCTACAGGAGCATCAGCTGATCAAACATTTACATTACGTGTTTTTAATGATAGTTTTGTAGAGGCTGATAAGACAATTATCCTTGGTATGAATTTAAATGCAAACGGTGGAGATGCTACATTAACAACAGCTCCGTCACAAGCTAATACTATTACAATTGCAAATGATGATGTTGCTGCTAATCCAAATGTAAATACAACTTTAGTAGATGAAAATATGGAAGCATCAACTGGATGGACAATATTTGACGAAGATGGAGATGGTAACGACTGGGGAATAGTAACTGGTTTAGATGGATGGAATGACATCGTAGGTAAATGTGCGTTTTCAGAAACTGATTTATCAATTTTAGGTGGTTTCGGTTCTGCAAATGCAGATAATTACTTTATGTCACCTACTTTTACAGTCCCAGCAAGTGCATCAACGGCTACTATTTCATATGTAGTTGGAGCTTATGCAACAGCAAATCCAGCTAATAGTACTTTTAAGGAACATTATACAGTTTATTTTTCAACTGTAGCAAATCCTACAACAGCTGTAGATTTACAAGGAGCTGTTTTACAAGTAGAAAGAGAAATACCTGCTGTAGGGACAGAAATTAGAAATCACGATATGGTGGCTTATGCTGGTCAAACAGGATATTTAGTATTCAGACATCATAATACAGCCGGAAATGGGTTATTATTATTAGATACTGTAAATTTATCTACCGTTTCTAATACTGATGTACAGACGCTTGTAAATACACCTGCTCAAGATGCATTGTCATCTACAGGTCTAGTTTATACTTCGGATGCTTCAACAGGAAACGTTATGGCTGATATTACAAATTCAAATGGTGTAGACTATGGTTGTGTTAGTACTTCTGTATCTAGAGCAACAGGAACTTCTGTAATGTATCAAGTTGCAGGTGCTGCTAATTATGTAATGGGTAAAACATTTATGATCACTCCAGCGTCAATTCAAACTGGTGGTAATGCTACAGTTAAGTTTTACTTTACAGAAGCAGAAATTGCTGAATGGGAAGGAACGACTGGAAATAACAGAAGTACATTAGCTATAATTAAGGATAATGGAGCTACTGAAACAGTTGTGGCATCATTGGGAGCTTTTGGACCGAATGTAACTTTAGAAGCTACTTTTACATCAGGAATAAACGGAACTTATTATTTCGGTAAAATGGAAGCCGTTTTAGGGATTTCTCAAAATGAATTAAATATTATAGGGCTTTATCCAAATCCATCAAACGGAATATTTAACCTTTCGGTTGATACAAGTAGTGATTCAGATGTTACATTATTTGATCTTAGAGGAAGAAAAGTATATTCTGAATTGTATAGTAACAATTCTGATACTTTTATTGCTAAGTTAGATTTTAGCGCTATGGCAACTGGAGTTTATATGTTACAGGTAAAAAGTGGAACTAAACAAGCAGTTAAAAAAATAGTGATTCGATAGATATATTGAGGTAAACATTTTTAAATATTTTAAAGCCGATACAATTTGTGTCGGCTTTTTTTGTGGTTTGTTAAGTGTTGATTTTCAGTTTGTTGTATTTTGTAAATTGAAGAAAAGTTCGTAAATTACATGTTCAAAATAACAAATAAGGTGTGCTTGAGTTAAAAAACATAGATAAAAACCACCAATTTACACAGTTAATCGACTTTATTGATCATTTAATCTAAAAAAAAGTAAACAAGATAAAGGTGTTAACATTTGTTATTATATTCATGCGTTCAAATTTATTAACAAACCCATAATCATGAAAAAAATTACATTTAAAGGAGTATTGCTTATAGCTTTTATTTCTTCATGTTTTGCAATCAATGCACAACAATTAGTTAAACAAAATAACAGCGATTCTGATCACAGGAATTGTGGTTTAGAGCAGCATGAGCAAGAATTGTTGAAAAACCCAGAATACGCTGCCTCTTTTTATGAAAGACAAGCTGTTTTTCAACAAAAATTATCAGAAATTCATCAACAAAAAATGAATGGAACGTATCAAAAAAAAGCGACATTATACGTTCCGGTAGCAGTCCATTTTCCAGATTCAAATGAAGCTGATAGAGCTTGTTTGGAGGCTTTTGCACAAACGCAAATAGATGTTATTACTAATGATTATTCAGCTTTAAATGCTGATCAATCATTATGGCCAGCTGCCAGTGGATTTTATCCAGGTTTAGCTCCAGGAAGTATAGATGTTGTATTTTGTATAGCTACAAAAAATCATCCAGCTGGTGGTGACCCAGCTGTAACTAATGGGAATCCGTTGGTAACCATAGGAAGTGATGGCTCTAATTTTGGTGCTTGGCCAGAAACTGACGCAACATATTCGGGGTATATGAACTTTATTATTAAAGATGCAGGAGCAGGAATTTTAGGGTATTCTCCTTTAGGTGGTAGTATTGCAGCTGGAAACGCAGTTGTTATGAGTTATAGTAGCTATGGTACAGGTGCTGGATGTATAGGTTCTGGAGGAACTCCAAATGTTATACCTGGTGCACCATATAATTTAGGTCGTACAGTAACTCATGAATTGGGTCACTTCTATAATTTAAATCACACATTTATTGTTGATGGAGGAACAAACTGTGCTCCAGCCGATGGTGATGGTATTGCTGATACTCCAAAAGTAGCAGGTTCAACTTACGGTAACCCTGCTAATGGTTCGGTTCCTGGTTGTGTTGGTGGAGAATTTTCATTAACGATGAACTATATGGATTATGTAAATGATGCGTCTATGTATATGTTTACTCCAGATCAAGCTACAGTAGTTGACGCATATTTTGCTTCAGTTGCTGGTGACTGGGTTACAAATGTTTTAGACTGTACAGGCCCAACATTTTCATTAAATTCCAGTGATTTAGGAAATTGTGGTGCGGATACTGCAGTAACAACTGTTAATTTTATAACAGAGAATGGTTTTAATGAAACTACTACTTTTTCTGTAACAGGTGTTCCAGCAGGAGCAACACCATCATTTTCTCCTACTACTTTAAATGCTGATGGTAGTACTACATTAACAATTACAGGTTTAAATAGTGTTACTGATGGTATTTACCCATTGGTTGTTACAGGAACTTCGGCTTCTATTACTAAAAATATCCCGGTTACTTTAACCGATGGAACTAATGTATGTGTTGGACAGGCAACTAGTGATTATGCAACTAGTGTTACTCGAGTTATCTATAATACAATAGATTACACAAGCTCTCTAGCTGATGCAGATAGTCAAAATAGTGTTGGTTATTCGGATTTTACAGGTACTCAATCTACAACAGTAAATAGAGATAGCTCTTATCCTTTAACAATTCAGGTAAATACAGATGGAGCTTATACTGTAGCTTCTAAAGTGTGGATTGATTGGAATCAAAACTGCATTTTTGATGTAGCAACAGAAGAGTATGATTTAGGAGATGCAATTTCTGAAACAAATGGAGCGACAAGTAATGCTGGATTGTCAGTAACAGTTCCTACTGATGCTGTTTTAGGAAATACAGTTATGCGTGTAATAGGTAGGTTTACAGGAACTGGAGGAGGAACTCCAGAAGCTTGTATTTCAAATACAGATGGAGAGGTAGAGGATTACAGAATTGTTGTTGATCCTTCATTAAGTGTTGGTGAACATGCATTTGGTGTAAATGGTTTAACAGCTTATCCAAATCCATCTAACGGATTATTTAATCTTTCTGTTAATACGAATAAAGACGCAACTGTGACCTTATTTGATATTAGAGGAAGAAAGGTGTATTCAGGATTACATGCAAACAACTCTGATACTTTAGAAACTAAATTAGATTTTAGTGCAATGGCATCTGGAGTATATATGTTAGATGTAACAAGTGATTCAAAAAGAGCCGTTATTAAAATAGTAATTCAATAATGAAATAGTGTAAAAAACTATTTATTGATTGTAGTATTTAAAGCCGACACAGTAATGTGTCGGCTTTTTTTGTTATTTATTGATAAATCTGTATATTTAAAAACCAAAAATAACCCGTTATGAAAAAAACTTACCCCAAAAAGCAGTTATTACTATTGTTAATGACTTTTTTTACCATGTTTTTATTTTCCCAAAATAGAAATTCGTACTGGAAAAAAGCTTCAAAAGAAAAATTAGAATCTGAATTAAAGGTTCATAGAGCTTCCCATCCAAAACACTTCGAAGTGTTTGAATTGGATTTGGAGAAGTTACAAGAAACAATTCAAGGCGCTCCTTTGAGAGGAGAGTTTGCTGGAAAGTCAAATGTTATTGCGGAGTTTCCAACTCCTGAAGGAACCTTTGAGCGATTTAGAGTAACAGAATCGCCGATAATGGAACCTGCTTTGGCACAGAAATTCCCTATGATTAAGACCTATAAAGCGGTTGGTGTTGATGATCCAACTGCAACTATGCGTTTTAGTATTACTCAATTTGGGTTGCATACCATGACACTTTCAGGAAAAAGAAATTCCATGTATGTAGATCCATATACCGAGGATAGAAAAACCTATATGGTATATGATAAGAGATCTTTAGGGGCTGACACGCAAAGTTTCGAATGTTTAACTGATCAAGGAGTACGTTTAAAATCATTAGAAAATGATGTGTCTGCTTATAGAGTAGATGCTGACGATCAGAAATTAAGAACTTATCGTCTAGCGCAAACATGTACACAGGAATATGGTTCAATCTTTGAAGGAGGGGCTGCTTCTGATGCTGTAAAAAAAGCACGTGTACAAGCGCAAATGGCGATTACAATTAACAGAGTAAATGAAATTTACGAACGTGACTTGGCTATTACCTTAGTTTTTATTGCACGTAATGATGAATTAATTTACTATAATAATCCAGATCCTTGGAATGGTGAATACAACACTAAAACTCAAGAAACTATTACAACAACATTAAATGATGAATCATTATATGACATAGGTCACAACTTCAATACCTCCGGAGGAGGAAATGCTGGTTGTTTAGGTTGTGTATGTGTTGATGGTGTTGCTCCTTATACAGGTAGTACTAAAGGTAGAGGACATACTGGTAGAGCTGACCCAACTGGTGATCCTTTCGATATAGATTATGTAGCTCATGAAATGGGACATCAATTTGATGGATGGCATACTCAGTCTAGTTCTGGTTGTGTTAGTGGTAGTGGTACTACTGAAGTAGAGCCAGGAAGTGGTAGTTCAATTATGGGATATGCAGGTATCTGTGCATCTAATGTACAATCAAATAGTGATGCGCATTTTAACTATGTAACAATTCGTGATATAACGTCAAATGTTCAAACAGGTACAAGTAGTTCATGTGCTGCAGAAACAGCTTTAACAAATCAACCACCGGTAGCAATAACCGAAGGCGCTAAATTTTATATTCCTAAGTCTACCCCTTTTGTTTTAAGAGGATCGTCATCGGATCCTGACGGAACAGCAGAACATACTTTTGGATGGTCTCAGAATGACCCTAAGCCAGCAGGTATGGGTACAGGGACACCTTCCGCTACGGCAACAGATGGACCTGTGTATCGTTCAATATTACCTACAGCTTCACCAGATAGATACATGCCAAGTATAGGGGATGTTGTTGCTAATAATTTAACACCAACATGGGAGGTAACTCCTTCTGTAGCGAGAACATTGAATTTTGCTTTGGTAGTAAGAGATAACGCAAGTGGTTTTGCCAATGGTATTGGACAAACTGATTCTGAATTATTAGTAGTTGATGTAGAAGATGTTACTCCATTTACTGTAGCTGCACCTAATACTGCCGTTTCTTGGGAAGTTGGTAGTGCACAAACGGTAACTTGGAACGTTGGGTCAACAACTAACGCAACAATTAATTGTCAAAAAGTAAACATTAAATTATCTACCGATGGTGGGTTCACTTATCCAATAACAATCCTTTCTGATGTAACTAATGATGGTTCGGAAGTAATAGTAGTACCTAATAACATTACTGCTAATGCAAGGATAATGGTTGAGGCTGCGGATAATATTTTTTATGATATATCAAATACAAATTTTTCAATCGTTGCGCCAACAAATCCTACTTTTACACTAACTGTTCCTGGGGCTGAAAAAGATCAAACAATTTGTACTGGAGCTAGCCCGGTAGTTAATATCTCATATGAAGTGTTTTCTGGCTTTACTGAAAACACAGTGTTTTCTGCAACTGGAAACCCTGCAGGATCAACAATAAATTTTTCCGCAAATAATATCAATACTACACAAGCAATAGTAATGACATTAGGGAATACTGCAGCAGTCACACCAGGCGTATATGCAGTAACAGTAACTGCTACTTCTGCATCGATTACTAGAACAGAAATAATTAATTTTACCGTGTATAGTAGTACGCTTACAACACCATCGTTAACTTTTCCAGGTGATGGAATTACAGGAGTTGGAACAACGGTAACCTTAACATGGGCCCCATCGGATGTAAATGTAGAAAGCTATGATGTTCAAGTGGCTACAGATGCTGCGTTTACAATGAACTTAAACACATATAATACAACAGTTAGTTCGTATTATTTATCAGGATTAGCAATAAGTACATTATATTATTGGAGGGTAATTCCTAATAACAGATGTGGTACAGGAGCAAATTCAACAGCATTTAGTTTTACAACTGTTACGCCAAATTGCATTAACTATAATTCTGTAGAAAATAATATTAATATTCCTGCTACAGGAGGAAGTAATCATGTTATTACATCGACTAGAAATATTACTTTAAATGAAGTTGTTACAGATGTGAATGTTACAATTAACGTACAGCATGTTTGGGCAGGAGATATAGAATTGAAATTAACATCGCCTTCTGGTACAGAAGTAATGTTACTAGCTAATAGTAAATGTGACGATGGAACTGATGATATTGGAGTAACTTATGATGATGAAGGAGTTGTATTAGTGTGTAGTACAAGTGCACCTTGTGTAGGCGGTACAATAATTCCTGAAGCATCACTATCCTCTTTTGATGGAGAAACTACTTTAGGTGACTGGGTATTAACCGTTACTGATGGTTATCCAAGTGCTGATGGAGGAGAGTTTTTAAATTACAGCATGCAAATTTGCTCAGCACCGGTATTGAGTGTTTCTGAAAATGAAATTAAATCATTTATGATGTTTCCTAACCCATCAAACGGTTTGGTAACTATCTCATTACATTCTAGTGAAGATGTAAAAGTGTCATTATATGATGCTAGAGGAAGAAGAGTGTTTGCTCAATTGTATAATAATAATGCGGATGTATTTACTAAAAAAGTTGATTTTAGCGCAATGGCATCTGGAGTATATTTGCTGAATGTGGATAGTGGGGATACAAAAGCTACTAAAAAATTAGTGATTCAATAAGAAAACTAAATTTAACAGCGCTTATTTATAGATAAGTATAAAAACCGATGCAGTAATGTATCGGTTTTTTGTTTTTACAACAATTTGATATATCTATTCCTTAGAAACAGTACCTTTGTCCAAAATTAGTACAAATGATTACTTTTAAAGAATTAAATTTATCCAATCAATTGCAGTATGCAATTGACGATATGGGATTTGAACATCCAACACCTATACAGGCAGAAGCATTTAATGTGGTTCGCTCAGGTAAAGATGTTGTCGGGATTGCGCAAACAGGTACAGGAAAAACATTTGCCTATATGATGCCTATATTACGCGATTTAAAATTCTCAAAACAAGTAAATCCAAGGGTATTGGTTTTAGTACCAACACGTGAGTTAGTTATACAAGTAGTTGAGGAAATTGAAAAACTTGCAGAGTATATTAATGTACGTGTATTAGGTGTATACGGAGGAACAAATATGAACACTCAAAAAATGGCTGTATCTCAAGGTACGGATATTATTGTTGCTACTCCTGGAAGGTTATATGACTTAGCTATTAGTAGGGCATTGAATTTGAAGGCAGTTCAGAAATTAGTTATTGATGAAGTGGATGTAATGCTTGATTTAGGATTTCGTTTTCAGCTTCTAAACATATTTGATGTATTGCCTCCTAAAAGGCAAAATATTATGTTTTCAGCAACGATGACTGATGATGTGGATGCCTTAATTACAGATTTTTTCCGATCACCAGAAAAAATATCTATAGCTGTAAGTGGTACACCATTGGATAATATTGAGCAACAATGTTATGATGTGCCTAATTTTTACACTAAGGTTAACTTATTATCTCATATTATAAGAGATGCTCAAATTTATAATAAAGTCCTTGTATTTGTCTCTAACAAGAAAAGTGCAGATAGACTGTTTGAAGCGGCGCAAGAAATATTTGGTTCGGATGTATGTGTAATACATTCTAACAAAACACAAAATTATAGAATCCGTTCTATTCGTCAGTTTGATGAGGGAGAAAATAGAATATTAGTAGCAACTGATGTAATGGCTCGTGGATTGGATTTAGATGAGATTTCTCATGTAATCAACTTCGATACACCAAACTTTGCTGAAAACTATATGCATCGTATTGGTAGAACAGGTAGGGCAGAACATGAAGGGAAAACAATATTATTTTCAACTCCAAAAGAACAAGAAGATAAAGATGCTATTGAAGCTTTGATGAATTACGAAATTTCAAAAATGGAATTCCCAGAAGATGTTGAAATTTCAGAGCGTTTAACTCCCGAAGAACGTCCAAAGCATATTGAGCGTAATAATCCGCATACAAAACCTGCAGATGAAGATGCTCCTGGCCCAGCTTTTCATGAAAAAAGCGAGAAGAATAGTAAGCAGAATGAAGGGGGGTCTTATCGAAGAGAGATTGCTGCAAAATATAAAAAACCTAAAACAAGAGGAGATAAAAACTATAATCTACGTAATAAAAAGGGAAAGAAATTCTAATGTCTAAACCATTAAACGAGCAGGAACTTCATAACTTGGCAATGAATATTGTTGGAGAAGACCTTGAGAAACAAGGTTATGAATTTGTGGCAATTAATAGTCAGCTAAAAAGAAATCCACAATATGTGTGTATTGATAAAAATGCGCAGTATTATTTTGTTATAGTAAAGGCAGTTTTGTTGCCAGAAGATCCTGATGAATATGATGTGGTTTGGATGGAAACTTTTCGCGAACACGCTAGAAGTAAAGATGCAAAAGTACTTTTTGCCGGAGTCGGTTTGGGGAATAAAGACGTAACAGGTGACCCAGTATATTTAAATCAACCTTATTTATTAAATTATATTGGAGTTCAATTACTAGATATTGATATGAATTAAAGTTTTGCTAAAAATGAAAAAAATTGTAATACTAGTTTTATTAGTACTTGTTTCTTGCAAGCAAGAAGAAACCCTTGTTGAGAATATGGTTTTTGGTAAAGTTTTTGGGACCTATTATAATATTCAGTTTTTTGATGAAGAAAAAATTGACTATTCAAAACAGTATGACAGCTTGTTTTTAGAAATAAACCAATCAACTTCAACGTATATACCTACTTCGGATATTTCAAAAATTAATAAGGGAGATTCAACAATAGTTATTGATCATCATTTTAAATCGGTATTCAATGCTTCTAAAGAGATTTATAATACTACGGAAGGTTTTTTTGACCCTACTGTTGGTGTTTTGGTAAACGCATGGGATTTTGGTCCTGAAGGAAAAATAGAAAGATTAGATAGCTTAAAAATCGATAGTTTGATGCAATCGGTAGGATTTCATAATTTATCTTTGAATAATGGGAAAATAAGCAACCCTAAAAAAGCATTTATTGATTTTAATGCTATAGGAAAGGGGTATGCTTTAGATGTGGTAGCAGCTTTTTTGAATAAAAAAGGTCATCAGAATTATTTGATTGATATAGGTGGAGAAATTGTAGCTAAAGGTATTAATGTTAACTCTTTCAATTTATGGAGAGTCGGTATTGAGGAGCCTAATTTTGATGGATCTCAAAGCCATAATAAAATAATTGAACTAGATAATTCAGCAATGGCGACTTCGGGGGTATACCGTAAGTTTAAAATTGATGCAAATGGAGAAAAATACTCACATATTTTAGATGCAAAAACAGGATATCCTAGTAAAACTAATATTTTGAGTGTTTCAGTAATTGCACGGAACTGTGCAACAGCGGATGCCTATGCAACAGCATTTAAAGCTATGGGTATAGTTAGAACAACTGAATTGTTAAAACACCACCCAGAATTACAAGTGTACTTTATTTATGAAGATGATGAAAAAGTGTTAAAAACACTTAGTTTAAACAACTTTCCGTGATTGTTAGTATTGGGAATGATTGAAAAATAAAAGCCTTAGTATTTATGTACTAAGGCTTTTGTTTTTTTTTTATTCTTTTAAGAGTTGGGGCGCTCTTATGAAGAAATATTGTAATTGATTTGGGGTTAAGCAAGTTTTAGGTTTTTTAGGGGCTAACTCCTATACGAGAATTGGGGTGCTCTCATACAGAAATATTGTAATCTATTTTGGGTGTAAGTATTTTTGTTTTAATATTTATATAAGAGTTGGGGTGCTCTTATATAAATTAAGACTGTTATTTGTTTGGGGATAAGTCTTCTAGGTTTTATAAAGATATAATGTATATTGATTTATTTTCACATATTGTTGTGAACTGAAGCTATATTGTTGTGAAGTATAATTAGTTGTAGGTTTTACGCAAAAAAACAAATTTATTGCAGAAATATAATTTCTATTTAAAACATACTGGAAGAATTTCTCCTTTAGCTAGGCAATATTTACTTACATCTTTTCCAGGTAGGGTAGCAGTGTAGTCAATCTCTTTTACAGAAAACCCCATGCTTCTTAATTTATCAAAGTAATCTTTTCCATATACCCGTACATGATCGTATTGCCCAAATATTTTTGCTCGAGTTGCTTTATCGGTAATTGTATTGTCTTCAAAAGTAGTTTCACGAGATAAATCTTGTGGAATTTGAAGTATGGCCATTCCGTTAGGTTTTAAAACCCTTAACAATTCTTGCATTGCTTTAGTGTCGTTAGGAATATGCTCTAAAACGTGATTGCAAAAAATAATATCATAACTATTATCTTCAAATGGTAAATTACAGATATCAGCTTTTACGTCAGCTAGAGGGGATAATAAATCAGTTGTGGTGTATTGAATATTTTTTTGATTTCTAAAACGTTTGTAGAAACATTGTTCAGGAGCAAAATGTAATACTTTTTTGTTTTGCTTATTCGTAAAGAAATCGGTTTCATTTTTTAAGTACAACCATAGTAGCCTATGACGTTCAAGTGATAGGCTAGAAGGGGATAGTACATTGTTCCGCTGTTCGCCATATCCATAAGGTAAAAAGGATTTAAAACTTTTACCATCAATAGGGTCTGTAAACGTGTTTCCTTTAAGGAGAAAGGCTAAAATAGGACGAACCAAATAGCTCACTCTAATTAATAGCGGTCTTGGTATAGTGTTAAGTATGAGTTTAAAAAACTTCTTCATTAAGAATTATTTCTTTCTGAATTCATCTTCTTCAGTACTTGTAATACCTAATGCTTCATATATATAGTCAAAAGTAGAAAGTAGTTGTGGTTTTCCGTCAACGATGGCTACATCATGTTCAAAATGTGCAGATGGTTTTCTGTCATTAGTTAAAATAGTCCATCCGTCACGTAATTGCTCAATTTTATGAGTTCCTAAGTTTATCATAGGTTCTATAGCGACAACTAACCCGTTTTTAAATTTTTTACCTCTACCACGTTTTCCGTAGTTAGGCATTTGTGGGTCTTCATGCATTTTTTTTCCTAAACCATGACCAACAAGTTCTCTAACTACACCGTATCCGCGATCTTCACAGTATTTTTGTATAGCAAAACCTACATCACCAACGCGGTTATTTTCTTTAAATTCTCGTATTCCAACATATAAACTCTCTTTTGTAACTTTCAAGAGTTCTTTAGTTTCAGGAGCTACCTCGCCAACTTCAAAAGTATATGCATGATCACCATAATATCCATTTAAAATAGCTCCACAATCAACTGATAAAATATCACCTTCTACTAAAGGTTTGTTACTGGGTATTCCGTGTACTACTTGTGCGTTTGGAGAAATACAAAGTGTGTTAGGGAAATCATACAAACCTAAAAAACCAGGAATAGCTCCTAGATCTCTAATGTGTTCTTCCGCTAATTTATCTAGATGTAATGAAGTAACACCAGGTTTTATTTCTGATGCAATAACTCCTAATGTTTTTGAAACCACTAATGCGCTTTCACGCATGATTTCTATTTCTTCTTTTGATTTTAATTTAATCATTGTAAGCTAAGTTTGACCGCAAATATACTAATTTAAAAAGTTAGAATTTAAGATGTAAAAAATGTTTTGAAAAATGATTTTTGACAGTTTTTCAACTATTTTTAGGTTGTATTTTTGTATCTCAAAATAATAAAGATTATGTACAAATCAGTATCTGCGGAAGAAGCAGTGAAAGTTATCAAGTCAAACAATAGAATATATATTCAGGCCGCTGCAGCAGCACCACAAATATTAATTGATGCAATGTCTGATAGACATGAAGAACTAAGGAATGTAGAGGTTTCTCACCTTCATATAGAGGGAAGAACACCATATGCGGATCCTATTTATAAAGATAGTTTTCATGTGAATTCATTTTTTATTGGTAAAAATGTAAGACACACTTTAAAGGCAGGAAATGGCTCTTATACACCAGTCTTTTTAAGTGAGTTACCTATTTTATTTAAGCAAAATATAGTGCCTATTGATGTTGCTTTTATTCAGGTTTCTCCTCCGGATAAACACGGGTATTGCTCTTTAGGGGTTTCTGTTGAAGCGACTTTAGCTGCTATTGGTAATGCAAAAAAGGTAATTGCTCAAATAAATCCTAAAATGCCAAGAACTCATGGGGATGGAATTATTCATATATCTGAATTAGATGTTTTTGTAGAGCATGAATCACCAATACATGAACATTTATTACCTGATCCTAGTGAAATCGAAAATAAAATAGGGGATTTTGTAGCGGAGTTAATTGAAGATAAAAGTACTTTACAAATGGGGATTGGAAGTATTCCTAATGCTGTATTGTCAAGATTAGGAAATCATAAAAACTTAGGATTACATACAGAAATGTTTTCTGATGGAGTAATAGATTTAATATTGAAAAATGTTATTAATGGTGATTTTAAAGGAGTAAACCCTGGACGATCAATGGCTACGTTTTTAATGGGTACTCAAAAATTATACGATTATGTGGATGATAACCCGTTTATAGAAATGCGCTCAGCAGATTATGTGAACGATGTATCTATCATTAAGAAAAACCCAAAAATGGTGGCAATCAATTCAGCAATAGAGATTGATGTTACTGGACAAGTTTGTGCAGATTCTATTGGAACGAAAATGTATTCTGGGGTTGGGGGACAGATGGATTATATTAGAGGAGCATCACTTAGTAATGGCGGAAAAGCGATACTAGCACTACCATCACAAACAAGCAAAGGGATAAGTAGAATAGTACCATTTTTAAAGAATGGAGCTGGTGTGGTTACTACTAGAGCACATGTACATTATGTGGTTACAGAGTACGGAGTAGCTAATTTATACGGAAAAACAATAAAGCAACGTGTTGCTGAATTAGTAAAAATTGCACACCCTAATCATAGAGAAAGTATTGCTAAAGCTTATTTTGATGGTATAAAATAGGTGTTGAAATAATACTAGAAATAGAAAAACCGTAGCGAATTTAATTCATTACGGTTTTTTAATTGAGTTTAATCATCGGAGCTTTTAAAATATGAAAATATACTTTTCCGTTTTGCTTTTAAATTAGGGGCTTCTTCTTTAGTAAGTAGTTGGTAAATTTCTCCCCAACCAATAAATCCACCTATATTTCTGTCATCAATAAACAAATCAGCACCAATTTTTCTGCTTTCAGTACCTGAATATTCTTCATTTGGAAAACTACTGTTTACGGCATAAAATTCTAATCCATTTTCTTTACAAAAATTCACAGCCTCATCAAGTTTCTTACCATACCTATAGGTCCATAAAATTAAACGATGGCCATCGTTTTGCAAGCGTTTCATAGTTTCAAAGGCAAATAGTTGTGGTTTTCCTATACCTGGATAAGCATCTTCAACTATTGTTCCATCAAAATCTACTGCAATGAGAAGTGTATCTTTTGTAATCATTTATTTTTTGTAAGGCGTAAAAATACGTAAAATATTATTTGTTTTAATAAATCTTAAACCAATGAGTTTTGAGTCATCAACTCGGGTTTATTGATTCCTAATAAATTTAATATAGTAGGAGCAATATCTCCTAAAACACCTTTTTTTACGGATTTAATATCTTTGTCGACTACTATTAATGGGACTGGATTTGTAGTGTGCGCCGTATGAGGGCTTCCGTCTTCATTAAACATTTTTTCACAATTTCCATGATCAGCAATTACTAGGGTAGTGTAATCATTTTTCAAAGCTGCTTCAATGATTTGTTTGGTGCAAACATCAGTAGCTTCACAAGATTTTATTGCTGCCTCCATACTTCCAGTATGACCAACCATATCCGGGTTTGCGAAATTAAGACAGATAAAATCTGCGCTTTGGGCTTCAATTTCTGGTATTATAGCTTTAGCAACATCATGCGAACTCATTTCAGGTTGCAGATCATAGGTAGCTACTTTTGGAGATGGGCATAGAATTCTTTTTTCATTTTGAAAAGGTTCTTCACGACCTCCATTAAAGAAAAAAGTTACATGTGGGTACTTTTCGGTTTCAGCAATTCGTATTTGTGTTTTTCCTGAGTTTGCGATAGTTTCTCCTAAAGTATCTTTAATATTATCTTTATTGAAAATTACGTTAATTCCTTTAAAGGATTCATCGTAATTTGTTAAGGTTGTAAAATGCAGTTTTATTTTTTGCATTCCAAAATCAGGAAAATCAGTTTGTGTAAGTGCATTTGTCAATTCTCTTCCACGATCAGTTCTGAAGTTAAAGAATATAACAACATCATCTTCTTTAATTGATGTAATTGGTTTTCCGTTTTCTGTTATTACAATTGGTTTTATAAATTCATCTGTAATTCCATCATTATAACTTTGCTGAATAGCTGTTTCAATATTTTCTGTTTGAGTACCTTTTGCGTTAACCAGTAAGTTATAGGCTTCTGAAACACGTTCCCAACGATTATCTCTGTCCATGGCATAATACCTGCCGATGACTGAAGCTAATTTAGCATTTTTATTATTTAAATGATTTTGTAAATCAGCTATATGTGTTATTCCAGATTTCGGATCAACATCTCTACCATCAGTAAATGCATGAATATAGGATTTTGTAATTCCAAAATTTTCTGCAGCATCAATCAAACCTTTAATATGGTTAATATGTGCATGAACACCTCCATCAGAAACTAATCCTAGAAAGTGAATGTTTTTATTATTTTCTTTGGCATAAGAAAATGCATTAATGAGTGTTGGCTCATCTTTTAATGTATTTTTCTCTACAGCTAAATTTATTTTTGCCAAATCTTGATATACAATTCTACCTGCTCCAAGGTTCATATGCCCAACTTCACTATTGCCCATTTGTCCATCAGGTAAACCAACATTCATCCCGTGTGTTAAAAGGGTTGCATTAGGGTAGTTTTTGTATAAGCTATCTATGAATGGAGTATTAGCATGATAAATTGCTGAAGCATTTTTGTCCTCGGGAATTCCCCAACCATCTAATATCAAAAGAATTGTTTTCTTGTTCATATGTATCTTTAATCCCACCAGTGGGTTTAATTCTTCGAGGTTTTTCTCGAACGAAAAATAAAATTTTAATCTTCTCCTCGTATGCTTGCATCGAGACAGTTGATTTGACTGCAAAGATACAAACAAAAGCTGTATAGACTAAAAATGTTGGTTTAATGGTGGTTTTTTTGGATGTTATTTGGTTTTTTTTAACACAAAATGGTATTATAGTTAAACTTATGTTATATGTATTTTGAAACATATTAGATTAAAAGCTATTGGTTAAATTTATACTTCATTAATCAAAAAATCAAAAATCATGAAAAATTACATTTTAACAGCTGCATTGGCATTTGGATTAATCGCAAATGCAAACACAATGGATGAAAGAATTTTACCAAGTAATTCAGATAACACAATAATAACGATTACTAAAGATGTTAGTCCATTTTGTCAATCCATTTCTAAAAATGATATTGAAACGGTCAAAAAATTAATTAAGATGGGAGAAAATGTAAATAAATTTTCTGGAGGTAAATCGCCATTAATGTATGCAGCAAGATATAACAGGGTAGAAATGATTAAGTTGTTAGTGGAAAAAGGAGCTGATATTAAAAGAAAAGATAGACGTGGTGACACCGCATTAGTGTATGCAGAACGCTCGGGTGCTACAGATGCTGAAGCATTATTGAGAGAAATGAAGAAGAAATAACTTTTTTAAATTTTTAATAAAAAAAAGCAACTTGAAATATTCAAGTTGCTTTTTTTTGTACTTAATATTTAAGTTTATAACCCTTGCTGTTGCTTTATATTGATTAAATGACAGTAAAAACAGGTTATTCATTGTTAAATGGTTGTTTTACAACACAATTTATGTGTTTTACATAATTATTCTTGTGTGTTGTTGATAAAGTGATATATTTGAGCTCTTTGAAAAAAGAACCCAACCTTAACCTACAACTATGAAATTACGTTTTTTA
>Ga0209291_1001760_pt1 | contig 18652 bp, 19 predicted proteins | sample GOMGulsemesocosm_FD_184633 | JGI IMG/M metagenome (GOLD analysis project Ga0209291, IMG submission 184633) | Methane-oxidizing microbial communities from mesocosms in the Gulf of Mexico - GOM9B Gulf of Mexico (SPAdes) (version 2) | ecosystem: Environmental > Aquatic > Marine > Cold seeps...
GTGTAGTGGTATAGCGAATTTAGCTACAAAATCTAATGTGTATTATCTCGGTTAGCACAATAACTCTAAGCCAGTTCTGTCCAACTATGGTTTAGAGCAACAGCGTTAAGCCTGTGACCACCAAGGGACTTTGTCGTACCATAACTACCAAGCGACTCTGTCGTTTTTATAATTACCAAGGGAAATTGACGGATCAAATCATTATATCCTGCCAGTTGGTTGTATATTGTGGAGTGTCGGCAACGAGAACATTAAATCGCCTTGGTTGATAATCTGACCAGAAAATGATGCAGTCATGCTAAATGACTACGCAAACTAACTACATTAAAGGTAATTAGCATTGTTAAGTTGCTCTTTTAATAAAACTTGTTATTATGTGCGCATATATAGTCGGGGGGCCTTTTAGGCTGAGATTGCATTTTGCAAGACCCGTTGAACCTGATTCAGTTAATACTGGCGTAGGGAACTAGTAAGTCTTGCTTTGTATGATTTGATCCGCCAAGTATCATAAAATTTTAGCTCGATAAAGTTCCTATACGTTAGCCTTAGGAACTTTATGTCAAACATTACCGCAATAAATAAAAACCAAGTTGCATTTACACCTATCGTACTCACGATCGCGGGCTCCGATAGTGGTGGCGGCGCTGGTATTCAAGCCGACATTAAAGCGATGTCTGCAACGGGCAGTTATGCCTGCTCAGTGATCACCGCAATTACCGCTCAAAACACCCTCGGCGTGTCAGCCATCTTCCCAATACCCCTTGAACATGTCGAAAAACAACTTGATGCTGTTTTTACTGATCTGAATATCGTTGCAGTTAAAGTCGGTATGCTGGCCGATGATGACATCATCAAAATAGTCGCGGCCAAAATAAAACAGTATCAACCTGCATTTTTAGTTGTCGATCCCGTCATGGTCGCGACCAGTGGCGACTTATTGATACAAGAATCTGCGATCAGCACGCTCAAAGCGGAATTACTGCCGCTTGCCGATATCATTACGCCAAACTTACCTGAAGGTGCTGCGCTTATTGGTAGTGAAATACCGAGCAGCGAAGCAGACATGATCAACATGATCACTGGCCTTCGACAACTGGGTGCAAAAGCAGTACTACTCAAAGGTGGTCACTTAGAACAAAATGAAAACAGTAACGATCTGCTCATTTTCCCCGAAGATGTTCACCACTTAACAGCAAAACGTATCAACACGCGTAATACTCATGGCACTGGTTGCACGTTATCTTCGGCTATCGCATCCTATCTGGCACAAGGTAATGATCTGTTGCGGGCTGTGCAACTGGGTAAACAGTATATCTCACAGGCCATTGCGCATGCCGATGAATTAGAGATAGGTAAAGGTCATGGACCGGTAAATCATTTCTTCAGTGGTCACGCTAATGTCTGCTAATACATTGGCGATATCTGCCAACAAAAATGCTGTCAGTATCGATATATCAGGTGGCTACCTGCGTTATCACGACAGTACTGAAGTGACTGTAGCTGGACTTGATATGCATATTCCCGCAGGGCAGTGGACATGTATTTTGGGGCGAAGTGGTTGTGGTAAAAGCTCTTTACTGCGCTACCTTGCTAACTTGCTTGACGATAAAGTGGATTGGGCCGGTGAACTCTCCACGCAACCTCAATGTGACATCAAGGATAATATTGCTTATATGGCGCAGCAAGATCTGTTGATGCCTTGGTTGTCGGTGTTAGATAACGTTATGTTAAGCACTCAATTTGGCGGTGCGGATTATCAAACAAAGAAAACACACATTCAGTTTGATAAAGCGCACTCGTTATTACAAAAAGTGGGGCTGGCGGATAAATCAAATTACTTGCCGCAGCAACTATCCGGAGGCATGCGTCAGCGCGTGGCGCTGGCGAGAACGCTCATGCAAGACAAACCCATCGTATTAATGGATGAACCATTCTCTGCGTTAGATGCAGTAACACGCTATCGCCTGCAAAACCTTGCTTACCAATTGCTGCAAGATAAAACGGTGGTATTTATCACCCACGATCCACAAGAAGCTATTCGCTTAGCAAACCGACTTTATATTATGCAAGGAAAGCCTGCTTATGCAGAATCGTTGCTCGTTCCCGCCTCAGTGACGCCTCGTGATTTTGATGCAGAGTGTGCTGAACTTCAGCGCACCATTATGGCTCGCTTGGATCAAGATTATGAGTGATTTAAATCAGGTAGACGCAATCCAAGTTAATACACTCCAAGCAGATATAATACCATGCAAGGTGAAAAGTAAACCACGTGTAGTTAACCCACTGGTTCGCATGGTGATTAGCGCTGCGGTGATTATTGGCTTGTGGCAAGCTGTCGTGATTATCTTTGAGATGCCCTCATTCATTTTACCCAGCCCTGTGGATGTATTCGAAAGATTGCTTCAAAGACACACTGTCTTACTTAAACACGGTTGGGTCACCGCGCAAGAGATCGTACTTGGCTTACTGTTCGGTTTAACTATGGGGTTGTTATTCGCACTACAAATGCTGCTGTTCAATCCAGTTAAACGTTGGTTATTGCCTATTTTGATTGCCAGCCAAGCCATTCCCGTGTTCGCTATCGCACCAATATTGATGTTGTGGTTAGGTTACGGTATCTCATCCAAAATCGTGATGGCGGCGTTGATCATCTTTTTTCCTGTTACCACCTGTTGTTACGACGGTTTACGAAATACTCCCGTTGGTTATCTTGATCTGGCAAAAACAATGGGCGCGACCAAGTGGCAAATGTTGCGTCATATTCAATTTCCAGCGGCTTTACCAACGCTTGCTTCGGGGATCCGTGTGGCGGTCGTTATTGCGCCAATTGGTGCAGTTGCCGGAGAGTGGGTCGGGTCAAGTGAAGGCTTGGGCTATCTTATGTTGCAGGCAAATGCACGCATGATGATAGATGAAATGTTTGCCGCGTTATTTATATTGTCAGCCTTGTCTATCACGCTTTATTTTGTGGCAGATAAATTGTTAAAAAAACTGATCCCTTGGGAAGTTTGATCGGAATTTAAGGACGTTTAATGAAAAAGAATATTATTTTTAGTGCTTTGGCACTTACTGCGACTCTGTTACCTGTCTTTGCTCATGCAGAAACGAAAAAACTGACCCTGATGCTGGATTGGTTCGTGAATCCGAACCATGGCCCTGTCGTTATTGCGAAAGAGCGTGGTTATTTTAAAGCTCAAGGTCTTAATGTTGACATTCAAGAGCCTGCTGATCCAAGTATGCCACCAAAACTGGTTGCAGCGAAGAAGGTCGATTTAGCGATCTCGTATCAGCCTAATTTGACGATTAATGTCGCTGCAGGTTTACCATTGATCCGGTCGGGAACCTTGATTGCGACACCTTTAAATACCTTGATGGTATTAGACAATAAAAAGATCAATGATTTGTCTGATTTTAAAGGTAAAACAATTGGTATAGCGTTTTCCGGTAATGAAGAAGCAACGATAGGGACTATGCTGAAAACAGGTGGCGTGAGCTATGACGATGTTAACATTATTAATGTAGGGTGGGCGCTTTCTTCTTCACTGGCATCTGGTCGGGTTGATGCAATCTGGGGTGGATTTCGTAACTTTGAAGGGAATCAACTTGCCCTTGAAGGTTTTAAAGCAAAGGCATTTTTCCCTGAAGAACACGGTGTACCAGCCTATGACGAGCTGATCTTTGTTGCGAATGCAAATACCTATGACAAAGCAGCGATTACTGGATTTAATAAGGCCATAGAGCAAGCGACGACTTATATTGTTAATCATCCGCAGCAAGCGTGGAAAGAGTTTGCGGCGTACGCACCAGACACATTAAATAATGAGCTTAATAAACGCGCTTGGAACGATACTTTGACACGTTTTGCTATGCGTCCTTCAGCGATCGATCTGAAGCGTTATGATGATTATGCTCAATTCATGTATTCGCAAAATATCATCAAGTCTTTACCGAAAGCAAAAGATTATGTACCTGTGTTGTAATCGGTTGTAATTCTTTTTTTAATCAATAAAAATAAATTAATGAGTTGTTATATGAATCATCAAGATTTAATCAATGCCTGTCGTCAAGATTGGGATGCATACACCAAACATACTTTTGTTCAACAATTGGCAAAAGGCACGTTAGCACAACCATGTTACTTGCATTACCTAAAGCAAGATTTTTTGTTTCTAAAACAGTATGCGCGCGCTTATGCGTTGGCTATTTACAAAGCGAACACGTTAGCTGATATGCGTCAAGCACTGCCTAGTGTGAATGGATTACTGAGTTCAGAAATTAGCCACCACGTGAACTATTGTAGTCACTGGGGTTTGACTGAATCTGACTTGGAAGCGGAAGACGAAGATTTTGGTACTGTCGCCTATACACGCTATGTACTGGATGCTGGTATGAAAGGGGATATTGTTGATTTATACGTAGCGTTAGCGCCTTGTTCTTTTGGTTATGCAGAAATAGGGCGCAACCTTATTGCAGATGAAAATACCAAGCTGGAAGGCAATCAATTTAAAGACTGGATCACACTCTATAGTGGTGATGAATTTCAGCAAGGGGCCCTTCGAGGCATGGAACACATCGATGTGTTATTAGCTGAAATTGATTTGCACAGCCAGCGTGGGCGAGACTTGATCACGGTATTTAGAACCGCGACACGAATGGAAATTGCTTTTTGGCAGCAAGGATTAGACATCATCTCTGAGGGCAAAGCATGAATCAATCATTAGGTTTAAATACCAATACGATTGTGACCGCGTTAAATGCGCTGCGTGAGCAAAAACCACTGGTGGTGAATATTACTAACTATGTGGTGATGAATAATACCGCAAATGTATTGCTTGCGATTGGTGCGTCGCCAATCATGGCGCATTCCCGTGAAGAAATGGCTGAAATGATGTCTTTTGCTGGTGCGCTCGTTATCAATATTGGCACTTTAGATAGCCAGTGGACACCGCGTATGGTGTTTGCGGTTGAGCAGGCAAATATAAATAACAAGGTGGTGGTACTTGATCCTGTCGGATGCGGTGCTAGTGCATTGCGAACCGAAACATCACGTCAAATAGCGCAAGCCGCGAATAAGTTAATCATTCGTGGTAATGCGTCTGAAATCATCGCGCTGGCTGGCGAAAAAGGCCAGAACAAAGGCGTAGATGCGTTGGATAGCAGCGATACGGCGATTGGTGCTGCACGTTATTTAGTTAACACTTATCAGTGCAGTGTTGTTATTTCTGGTGCGATTGATTTTGTGATCACACCAGAGGGGCAAGTTCAGTTGCAAAATGGCCATGCAATGATGCCGTATGTCACTGGTATGGGTTGTTCATTGAGCGCGCTTACCGGTGCCTTTGCCGCGGTAGGCGAAGAAACTGGATTAGCGGCTACCGCGATCTTCGGTGTGGTCGGTGAAATTGCCGCAGAACAATCAAAAGGTCCTGGTAGCTTACAACTTAATTTATTGGATGCCTTGTATCAATTGGATGAAGATACACTGATTCAACGCTTGAAATTATCGTGAGGCAACATGAATCCATACCGTTTATATTTAGTTACTGATGATAAACAAGATCTTGCTACATTGACTTATGTGGTTAATGAAGCCGTTGCTGGTGGCGTTAGCATGGTACAAATACGAGAAAAGCAGGGGGATGTGCGCCGTTTTATCGAAAGAGCGCAGGCAGTGAAGGCTATCTTGCAAGGGACAGGCGTGCCATTGATCATTAACGATAGAGTCGATGTTGCGTTGGCTATTGATGCCGATGGCGTACACCTTGGCCAATCGGATATGCCAGCAGCAACAGCGCGTCGATTGATTGGTAAAACTAAATTACTTGGTCTGTCGATTGAAAATGAACAACAACTTATTGAAGCAGAGTCATTGCCTGTGGACTACTTAGGCTTGAGTGCAATTTTTGCTACGCCAACAAAAACCAATATTAAGAAAGAATGGGGCATTGAAGGACTGGCTAAGGCAGTTGCTCAAAGTTCTTTCCCTATTGTGGCGATAGGAGGTATTAATGCTGCCAATCTTGATGCTGTTATCGCCACAAATGTGGATGGTGTTGCGTTAGTATCTGCGATTTGTCATGCAACATCCCCCAAAAATGCCGCAAGAGATCTTTGCTCATTGATGACAAGGGATTCATAACGTAAGTTGTCTGTGCGGTTATAAGCGGTAGTCGCGCAACTGTTTCTTGCGACGACTATCATGCGAGTACCCGTTATCTAAGTTATTTACTTAAGTTAGCTATCGTTGCTATGTTTTATAGGCTAGATGTAATCACACTTTTAATTATATCTTTTAACTGATCATCTTGCGTCAATTCACCATGTGAAGGGATGAGTGTCGTGGGATTATCTTGCTCCAATTGATTTAAAGACCATGTTTTAAAAGCTTGCTTATTATTAATAATTAACCATTTAACAACCTGACTCATCTTCAACCCTGGTGCCGCGCCTAATATTTTTTGTAAAGTACGGGCAACAGGCTGATTAGAGAGTCGTTCATAATTTAAGAAGCTGTCACAAGTGATCCAAGTACTCGTATCATCTGAGGTTTGTTTTTTTAACCAAACATCACCAGCGCGGTGTCCAGGTGGAAATAAAAGTTGGTAACATTCTGGTAACGGTGGTTGTTTTTGTTGTAAAGCAACAATATCCTGATTTTCTGAGAATGCTTTTTTCGCAATGAGTTTAGCTTTCGCTAATTCACTGGCGTATAGCGTATGATTATGAAAGGCGGCTTGCCACGCAGATACGCCCATAAAATGCCAAGCATTAGGCATGATAATATGTATTTTTGTATCAGGTTTGCGCCACTCTTTCGGCCAATTCTCTAGCAGAGATGCTCCAGGGCTGACTAGAATAAATTCATTATCATTAACTTGAATAGCCACAGAATTAGAAACAAAGTTAGGCACTATATATTGCCCAACTAAGAGTTCTGGGTGTGAAGCAACTGGCAACCAGGTGTTTTTTTTCATATCACAAGTATCAAATTAATTAAAGTTAGCTCTATTGTAGGCTGACTTTTATTTTGTAATCAACAACTAAAATTAAATAAGTTGTTACTGATACGTTTAAAAATACAACAATATTATTGAACTGAAGTGGTAGGGTGATTACTCAGTTAAAATTTATCAAATGCTCTTATATATGATTACTTTTGGGGGTATTTTGGCGTGGTATTATAGATCACAAAAATAAATTGCTATTCACTGCAGGCCTCTACAATTTACCTCCACTAACGCTTGAAAATTACAGTCAGTATAAGCCATCCTTTGCCTTAGGAGGTCTCGCTAGACTGACCTTACCCACCGGCGAGTACGACGAGGAACAGTCCGCTAACTTAGGCAGTAACCGTTATTCTCTGCAGTTAGGTAGCCTCATTACTTTCGGGTTTGGTGTGAGCTTCTTGGACCCACAGCTTACAACGATCGATTTTCTTCCCAGCATAACCTTCTTTGGTGATAACGATGATGCTTTTAATGCGGACACCATAAAGCAAAAACCCTTATTCAAATTGGAAAGCCATATCACACACAATTTAAATCCTGGCTTATGGTTATCAATTGATGGCGTTTATTCTTACGGTGGCGAGACTAAAACTGATGGCAGATCTAACGATAACACACAACGATCCTTAAATATGGCTGCTACCCTAGGGCTTCAATTTTCGAAATCTCTAGGTCTGAAACTTAGCTATGGTGAAACCATCGAGCGTAACGACGATGGTCTAGATGGTGAATTCACCCGGTTAACATTGATTTATACTCAGCTCTAAAAGGGATGACCAAAGCTGCTGATATTAAGTGGTTAAATTACAATCTTTGTAATCCCTTGTTAATTAGTAATTCATTAATTGTGTATCTAATGTAATGCATCGGTATTAGCTCAAGCGATTGCTAATGCCGTTGTTGATGCTCACGGCAAATGCAGACGTTGGCGTGAAAGGGGGATGGTTTGAACGTGATTATTGTTGGTAACCTAGGTTTTTATCAAGAAAAAAGCGATCATTAACACAGGTTTTACTAAATACATGTCGTTTTGAGGGATAAAAAGAGAAGATTAGCTATAAATATATTTATACTTTATGGTGATTTTTTCAATCAACCGCTTAATTTAATAATGGATAAATAACATGTTATTTAAAATTATCCCGTTTTTATTTTTAACGATACTCTCATTCTCACTTGCCGCTAATCATGATTTATTCAATGGGATTCCCGCATACAATAAAGATAATGACATTAAAGAGACTTACATTGAAGCGATCCCTCTTTTAAAAAAAGCAGCAGAACAAGGAGATGTATATGCACAAGGTAATCTTGGGTTTATGTATGCCAATGGATTAGGTGTCGCTAGAGATGATAAGCAAGCTGCTATCTGGTATAGCAAAGCAGCGGAACAGGGCGATTCAAATGCACAATTTAATCTTGGATTTATGTATGACGAGGGGATAGGTGTAGCTAAAGATGATAAACAAGCTGTTATTTGGTATCTCAAAGCAGCAGAGCAAGGAAATATATATGCACAAGGTAATCTTGGGTTTATGTATGCGAATGGGCGAGGCGTAGTTAAAGATGATAAGCAAGCTGTTTTCTGGTATCGAAAAGCAGCAGAACAGGGGAGTGCATATGCACAAGGTAATCTTGGGTTTATGTATGAGAATGGACGAGGTGTAAATAAAAATGAAAAGCAGGCATTAACTTTGTATAAGAAATCAAATACAAGTTGGTCAAAGAAAAAATATGTGACATTAAAAAAGCAATTGGATTGCAAAGCAAATAACAAAACTAAGCTTTTTGGCGTATTCGTAAAATGTACTAACCGTGATACTTTAATGGCTGCAGTTAAACTGGCTGGAGCTAACGTTAAGAGCGAAGATAAACGTAAATGGGTTGATATCTACTACACCAAAAACTTGCTTAAGGGATCGAGTGAATTAAGAATAGACTACACGGTCGATGATTATTTTGCTAAAGCAGCATATACATTTCCAAGTAACATGGATTCAAAGCAAGTGACTCATATTCGTGACCTTGTTGTAAATAAATATGGTGAACCAGATTATTCAAATGGTCGTGCTGCGTTAGGTGATGTGACGTATAAGTGGAACTTAGAAGATGGTATTGAATTAAAAGTGGCACGAGGTTGGCCTAACACAACAACTTATCTTTCTTTTACTTATCCTAAAAATTACCAAGCGATGATGACTGAACAAGAAAAGCAAAAAAAAGCGCGTGAAACAAAACAGTATGAGGCACAAAAGAATGCTTTTTAGTTGACCCTTTAACTAAGGGCCTTAAATAGAATGATGAACGCAGTCACTATTTGTCAAAAGACAGTCAGGCTTATCTTGTCTCGCCTGTGTATATTTCTATTTCTTCATATCATCGAATTCAGTTAAATCGACACCACGTTCAGCAGCAAATGCTCGCATAGCCCGTAGTTTTGTCGCCGTTTCCGACAGGTGTCCGGCTACTGAGTGCAGCAAGCTTGTCGCGACCATCGCGTCATTTTCGATCACAGCCCGTAATTCGGCGGCACCAATTCGTAGAAATACACTGTCTTCTATTGCAATTAAGTCTAATAGACGTGGCTCGTTATTGATGAGCGCTAAATCTCCGATCAATCGCCCTGGTAAAATTTCTGATATCAAGTGTTTCTCGCCCTGACTTTCTGGCCAGTATAATCCAGATGAACCCTTAACACACAAATAGGAAGCATCCGCTTCTTGACCGGCTTTAAAAATCACGGTTCCTGCTTTTACTTTGTGCCATTGCGCACTAAATGCGAGTAGGCGTTGTTGTTTTCGATCAAGCCCTGTAAATAAGTCTGCCTGCGCGACCACACGTAATTTGCGGTTCAAATCCTGACGCGTATCTTCATCTTGAAGATCATCTTGACGCGCAATACCATCGATGCGTCCATCCACAATTTCGACGAACAAATCATAATTTTCTGGGCTATGGAACTTGTTTTCAATGAAAATTTGGGTTGTGCTAGGCATCAATTCATTAATACGTTCGCGTGTCAAAGCGCGGGCATCACCATCATGGCTAGCCAATGCATCTCGAAGGACCAGAATGTCAGGTTTCTTGATCCCTGCACGACTGAATGCCAGACGTTCCCTGAACACTGCTGGCAGGTTTTCCCCTCCCTGGGTCGTCGCGACATCATATAAGGATTGCGCGACCAACCGTCGTAGGCCATGTTCCTTTAGGACTTCAACAACAGTATCTTCAATCAACTTCTCACGGGCACCGGCCAGACTTGAAATACGTCCGAAAATCGCATTGCCAAGCACCGACATAACAGGAAAATATTCTTGTGGGTCAATCGGTTTAAATAAGCCATCTAATTTTGCTAACATATCCGCCGCGTTTTTCATCCGAATTTGCAAAATCCGCGCTTTGAACGAATCAGTGAAAGCGGGTCCTATCTGCTCGGAAGAGAACGCAAAGGGGACTGTCAGCATCAATGCAAAATCGTCGTGTGGCAACTCGCTTTGGCCTACTAAGCGTCTTTTTGCTACGATCACTCTAAGCTGGTGATAAAGTTCTTCATCCATATTCAAACGACGAAACAAGGGATGATCGGTACCATCTGTGCCAAATGTTTCTGTCAGTCCTTCGATTAGATTGGCAGACATTTGTGCAAGATCTTCTGCAATCCCTTCGTCCTGCAACATCTGTACGAAATTATCCTCTTGTGACAAGGTTACTTGTGTCAGCATTTTTGTAGGAACAGCATAAAGCAAGTTACTACCCAAGGGAGATACCGGATTGAATTTCTCTGGATGAAAGGCATGCACAATATCATCCACTCCCGCTTTTGCTAGCCGTTTCGCTATTTCGGGGCGTAACTGCACAATCGCTTCTATCAGTTCTTGTTGAGTGTCTGGATCAAGGCGTGAACGTAAACCCCTACGCACCATTATATCATCGGTACCCATTGCTTCAACTAACTGGAACCACCAGTCCTTGATCTCATCACATGATTGAAACCCCGCCATTTGAGGGGAAACCCAGTCCGATTCAAATGGGTCAACACTGTTACCTGCGCGGGCAGACTCTTGTTGCCAGCTCGCCACATCAACCGAAATGTCTGCGTCAAGGACTGGCTCTAAATTAAATGGCATGAATAGGTTTTCACCGAGTGTCCCTTGAAAAATATAAGGTTTGGAACTGGCATATCCTATGCGATTAGCGACAACAGTTTGATGCAAATCATTCATCTCATGCCCGGCAATCTGCACAGAGCCTCTTTGTGGGATAACTTCGCGCGTTAATACATCTGCAAACGCGAGTGCCGAAGCTTCATTATTTGTATGAATTGCAACGCGTGCGCCTTGTGGAATGGTCAAGCTAATATCTTCCAGTATTGCATGCCCATCTTTATCGCGTACCGTCACATTCTTGAATTCGATGTTCCCCTTAAGGCTGGTAAGCGTATCAGGGTCGCCATCAAATAAAGCGTCTTTCACCAGTGTATTTGGCGCGAAGCGTTCGATTACTACTTCCCAACGCAGTGCCATATCTTGGGTTTGGTTGTAATAAGTCAGTAACTCTTTCCAAGGTGACGACAGATCTTTGTAGGCTGCGAGCGCTGCAACCAAGGCGCCGACAGTGATCTCTCCTTTGATCGCTAAATACCCACCAACAGAATAGAAAAAGAAGGGGGTTAATTGATTGATGAAGTTGTTCAGGAACTTCATGAAGAACTTCTTTTGGTAGATCTGGAAACGAATGCCGAACAGGTTTCCCAAACGATTAGAAAACAATGACAGTCTGTGACGCATCCCGCCATTCATACGAATATCACTGACTCCTGCCGCAGTTTCGCCAATATCAGCAGCCAGTTTGCGAATTTCTTGTATTCTCGCTTTATTCAGCAAATTAATCTGACGCTGTAATTTGGGGATAATCCATGCCTGCAACGGGATAAGTGAGATGGACGCGACCCCAAACCAGAAGCTCTGGGCAAATAGAAACGTCAAAATTGTCAACATCTGGCCAGCCTGAAACACCGGCTGTGACAGCATATCGCCCATAAATGAGCCCATAGGTTCTGCTTCAGATGTCACCATAGAAACCAACTCACCTTGGCTTGTGGTGCGGAAATACGAGCGCGGAAATTTCAACATACGGGTGACAAGTTGAAAGCGAAATCGACGTAGTAAACGCTCCGACAACACACCTTTCATGGTGTTTAGACGCATCTTCAATAAGCCATTAGTCAATACAGCTAATAGAAAACCAGCACAAAGCACCATCAAAAACTGGACCTGACTCAATGTAATACCGAGTAAAGAAACGTCTTCTCCTGTTCCCCCAATAGCATCGTTGATAATGCGTTTAGGTAACTCCAGCGAAATGTACAGAATGGGGAAGGTCAGAAGCGTAATAGCGGTTATTGCCAACTGATTTTTTTTTGAATATTTCCAGATAAACTGAAAAATGTTCTTTTCCATTTCGCGAGTTCCTTTTGCAGGCTAAGTGATAAAACGCCGTAATTTTAATGGTTCACGTATATCAACTCAATCAAAAACTTTTAAACTGTTCAATATCAACGCACACGGTTAATGGGGGTGAGTGATAGTGGATCGAATAATCAATGTTCGCTTAGCTTTTAGCAAGGAGGGTGGGTTAACCCAAAAGTCACCAGTCTTGTTGTTGCATCATAAGTTTAGCACGCAAACGAATCATTATCTTGATAACAAAATCTTCGATTCGATGTCTTGAATGTCCTTTCCTTTCGGTTTGTTGATTGTGCATCTTGAAGTCATTTGGGTATAACAACTAAACTGGACAAAAAATCCGCCTCAACTAAGCTTAATTCAGACATAAAGTCTGCTGAGGAAACATACGTTATGAGTCGAGGTACGGTTAAGTGGTTTAATGCTGACAAAGGGTTTGGATTTATCACCCCTGACGAAGGCGGTAATGACCTGTTTGTGCATCATTCCGAAATTCAAACATCTGGTTATGCCACATTAGAGGATGGCCAGAAAGTTGAATTTGAAGTGGGTAGCGGGCAAAAAGGGCCTTGTGCCACCAATGTAACAGCTATTTAATTTAATTATGCGCTAAAAGGATTAATCATCGAGATGATGATTAATCCTTTTTTACGACCAAAAAACCGCTTACAGGGCATTCATTTGCCTTCTTCAGGGAATAAATATACATAAGTTTCAAATATCTCTTGGTTATCGCAATTTATCAACTAGAAACCAAACCCTATTATGCGCTATAATGCGGCGCTTAAAATACGCACGTTTGTAATAAATTAACAAAACTGGGATTCAAAGGCATATGGCAGTATTAACTATTCTTACGGCACCAAACAAAAAATTAGAGATACCCGCTGAAAAAGTAACAGATGTAAGTACAGTTCAAACATTAATTGATGACATGCTTGATACTATGTATGAAACAGATGACGGTATTGGCCTTGCTTCAACGCAAGTTGGTCGTAAAGAAGCGGTTGTTGTTATTGATATTTCAGAGGGTCGTAATGAACCTATGGTGTTAATCAACCCAGTTGTTGTTGAAGGTGAAAGCATCGAATCAGGTCAAGAAGGGTGTTTATCTATCCCAGGCTACTACGCTGATGTTGATCGTTATACAAAAGTGAAAGTAACTGCCTTGGATCGTGACGGCAACGCCATTGAAATCAATGACGATGGCTTTTTAGCGATTGCAATGCAACACGAGATTGATCATCTTAAAGGTACACTTTTTATTGATTACCTATCGCCATTGAAAAAGAAAATGGCATTAAAGAAAGTTAAAAAAACAATTAAAGAAATGGCCTAATAGGGTCTAGAGCAATGCTGAAGGAGCTAAGTTAAGTGAAAGGAAAAATTATATCGTACATTTCTGCAAAGAAGTTTGGTTTTATTTGTGGCGATGATGGCGAGAGTTATTTCTTACATGTGTCGAGCTTGCTCGATAAAGCCAATGAATCTAAATTGGTGAAGGATGTTGTTGTTGAGTTTGAACCAACAGAAACACCGAAAGGCCTTGCCGCAAAACAAGTACACGTACCGGATGTTAACTTTAAAAAACAGTTAGTTGCTTTTTTCACTGCAAAAAGCAACCAACCAAGATACGGGCATGTTGTTGCAAGACATACACTGAGCACACGTTTTTTTAAAGATCAAAACGAAGGTCGTAGCCATATTAAACAGTTGGCGGCAGATATTGGTTGTAATGCTATTTTAAATACAAATGTGGAAAAGAAGACCTTCTCTGAAGGTGGTGAAGATTTCACTATGTATTCATTTAGCGGTGACTTTGCATTAGTTACAGAAGATGTTCCGTGTAATAACGACGCGCAATGTGATGAGTCTGTAGCAATCATTGATACTAATATTACAACCGTAGCAGGGCAGTTTCAGCGTGTAAATCGTAATGAAATTAAAGCGAAAGCAAAACAATTACGCAAGTTTAACCCACTGCTATTACTGGGTGCGGTTGTTATTCTAGGTGTTGTTTTCGCAATTTCGATGTAGCTCGTTGATACAGCTTGATGAAATAGTTCGGTGTTATTGAGCTAATTCGGTTTTTTTGACATGATTTGAATATAAAGCGGTGGTATTGGGTTAACTCGATATCACCGCTTTTTTGTGTGTGTTTATTACATAAAAGCGTGATGCGTCAGGGCTATTTGATCTTTCACCCTGAATTCACTACCACTTTGTTGTAATATAACCACAGTGTTGTTCGTTGTAATTTCTTGAGGTTGTATGTATAAATTAGTCGCGCTAGATATGGATGGTACTTTACTTAATTCTCAAGGTGCTATTTCACCGCGTAATAAGCAGGCGATCCTTGCTGCAATAGCGCAGGGTACACGTGTTGTTCTTGCTTCGGGTAGACCGTTAGAGGGGATGACTTGGGCGTTAGAAGAACTGGGTATGATAGGCAATGATGATTACGTTGCGTGCTATAATGGTACCTTGGTATATCAAGTGGCAGGTAAGAAACTGTTACGTAGTCAAACTGTGACTGGTGCCGACGCGAAAAGCCTCGCGAGTTTAGCGAATAAGTTGGGTGTTTATGTGCATGCATTCTCATTAAAGCATGGCCTGATTACGCCTAAGCACAATTACTATACAGACCATGAAGCTAAAATTAATGCCTTGACGATCACTGAAGTGGACTTTAGTACCTTGAGTGATGATGAAAAAATACTAAAAGTAATGATGATTGATGAGCCAGAGAAACTGTCTGCGGCTATCGCTCAGTTACCTGCAGAGATTTATCAGCAATATAATATCTTGCAAAGCGCTCCTTTCTTTTTAGAGTTTCTACATACGGACAGTCATAAAGGCATAGGTGTTAAAGCCATTGCTGACCAATTTGGTATTAATGCGGATGAAGTGATCTGTATGGGTGATGCAGGTAACGATAAACAAATGCTGGAATACGCTGGTTTAGGTGTGGCAATGGATAATGCGAGTGATGATATTAAAACTATCGCGAATCATATTACAGCGAGTAATGATAATGATGGCGTTGCTTTAGCAATTGAAAAGTTTGTTTTAAATAAAGCGTAGATTCTCCCAATGTCGTTTATCTTTAATGCTGGCGATATAATAATGTTGTAGTTTGGAAAACTAAAAGCCGTTAATCAAGCAACCGTTAACGGCTTTTGTTGTACAGATAAATAATTAATGAGTTAAGTCAGTTCGCTTGTCGCTGATTTACATGCGAATTTTTACTCATGAGGACTAGCAAGGCTGCAGGGATATTCATCAGTACGCCATACAATAACGGTGTTAACGCTAATTCAGGCTTTTGTAATAACACGACCGCTACAAAAATAGCTGTTCCCGCATTTTGTATACCAACTTCGATAGCAAATGTTTTACTTAGTTGTTTGTCACCATGAATAATTTTCGCGGTTAAAATACCGAGCAACATGGCTAATAAGCACAGTACCAGCACAGCCAATGCCGCTATACTAAATAATTCAGTCATCTTGTTACCGTTGGCGATAACTGTGATTGCAACCATCAAACATAACGCCCAAAGCGATGAACGCTCTGCGATAGCATAAAACCTCTGCATTATTTTCGAGCTAAAATAATGCCTTATCAGCATTGCCAGCACAACAGGCAGAATCGTTACGGCCATAAGTTGTAATACCGCAGTCTTAAGCGGCATATTCAACACAGTATCAGGCATGACGATAGGCAATAATACAGGAATACTGAAAGGCACGATCAAACTACTAAATGCTGTCATGCTAATTGACAACGCGCTGTCACCACGACAAAGGTGAGTGATAGCATTTGATGAAGCGCCACCAGGGGCTAGTGCTAATAACCATAAGCCTGCAGCAACAGGTTGTGGTAAGGAAAAACACTGTATTAACAAGAAAGCGATAATCGGCAGACCAACGAGTTGAGCAAGCAACCCTGCTATGATCTTGCCCGGGAAATTAATCGCGTGTTTAAAATCCGCTACCTGTAAAGAAAGACCGACACAAAACATCACCCAAGCAAGTATAATGGGAATACCAACAGTTAACATTATATTTTCCATGAGGTATTCCTAATTAAGCAAATAAAGCGCTTTCATACGCTCACAACAATCAAACACTTTCATCTTTTACTCGTCTAAGGTTGAATAATTAACGCTAATTCTACCCCTTAGGGTATAGTCGTGTCGAGTGCTATATCTAGCATAACTAAACGGCTAATTTGGATAGAGGTTTTAGATTGAATTTCTGATCATAGGGCTTTTATGTGTCTTGAATAAATTTGTTCCAATATATGATTAATTTATTGTTATCTATCATATAATGACAGCATTAAACTCTATTATGAAAGATGAAAATGGCAAATTTTAATACACACCTCAACGTTGCAGCCCTATTAACAGGTGTTTCTTCTGCAAGCTTGGTTGCGGCTGGCCACATAGAACTTAATACTGCGATTTGGCTTTGGTTCTTAGGGACAATTGGTGGATTGTTACCAGATATTGATTCGGATAATTCGACCTCTCTTGATACCATATTCAACATCTTTGCGTTTGCTGTTATTTTGATCATTATGCGTTACATGACGAGTGCGTATTTTGGTGAGTTGAGTTTCGTTGAAGTTATCGCGATACCTGTGGTGACTTATGGGGTCATGAAGTACGGGCTCAGGACGATTTTTGAACGCTTAACCGTGCATAGAGGAAGCTGTCACTCGTTATTGTTTTTAGTTTTATGTGGACTAATCACGACTCAGGTCATTGCGAATATCGATGGTATCGATTCTGATAAGGCGGATAGTCTTGCTTGGTTGTCTGGTGGCTTTGTATTTCTGGGTGGCTTTATACATTTAGTGTTAGATGAAATGTACAGTGTGGACTTACGGAATATTAAGATAAAGCGTTCATTTGGTACGGCGTTGAAGCTAGTATATTTGAACAGCAAGTTATTGGCGTTAGGCATGATAATAGCGGTTGGCGTGCTTTGGAAGACGACACCCGAAATTGAGACAACACTCGATATGCTCTGTGATTGGTCGATGTTTTCGTTAGTTTAATACAGATAACGTGCGGGAGGTTAACGGAATAAGTGCTTAACTGGTATCAGATAAGCACTTTATGTAATACGTATAAATACGAAGAATTAAAGCGCTTCGATATCCACAACTAATTGTGTGAACTCTGCTAGTTCAAGTTCTGCACATTCGCCTTCTGATACCCAGTTAAGGCCAACAATTACGTTATCTTCGTTTAAATCTTCAATCCAAAATTCAAGTAGATCAGATACCGAGATAGCCGTTGGTTTAAACGCTTTCCATTCATCACAGCAATGCTCTTGCGCTAATGCTTGAGTAGACCAAAGCGGCATTGCATCTGTGTCTTCAAAGTTAATGGAATCACAAACAACCCAATCTTCACCTGACTTGTCTTGTAAACCCCAAACTTGTTGGCTAGGTTTTGCGTCAGCAAAGAATTTCGTCAATATTGGATTTGTTTCTTTCATGGGGTTCTCATTGTATTAGGAGTAATGTCGTCATTATACGGATAACATCATTAATAGACAGTAAATATACTGAGTCGCTGTTGTTTGAGGGTTTATATTACTGTAACTAGGTGAATGAAAACTATACATAAGCCTTATTTGTGAACATTTTGTTTCAAATGGCGACGGTCATTAGATCTGACGTTAGTTTTATATTTACAACTAAAGTCTACTTCTATACTATTCGTTCATTGCTGCGGAGGGGTGGCAGAGTGGCCGAATGCACTGGTCTTGAAAACCAGCAGGGGTTAATAGCTCCTCGAGAGTTCAAATCTCTCCTCCTCCGCCATCTATTAGAGAAGCCGGTACTTATTCATTTAAGTACCGGCTTTTTGCTTTCTGGGTTTAGCTATGTAATACACAAAGTTGTTGACCTAGAAAGTTGGAATTCCATTTCCAGAAAAGCTAATTTTAATATTATTTATTGTACTCAGGTCGATATTTTCCACGTTATTTAATTTTATGGTCCAAGTTGTAAAAGGAGTTGGCATAAAATAGTTTAACGCATAATCAGATGCGATAGCGCCACTTGTCAGAATATTCACTTCTTGTGTTTGACTATTTACCAAATTGTAAATGATTCTTCTAAACAATGGGGTGGCTGTAAAAGTGTAATTATCTTGATGCC
>Ga0209291_1001761_pt1 | contig 18636 bp, 14 predicted proteins | sample GOMGulsemesocosm_FD_184633 | JGI IMG/M metagenome (GOLD analysis project Ga0209291, IMG submission 184633) | Methane-oxidizing microbial communities from mesocosms in the Gulf of Mexico - GOM9B Gulf of Mexico (SPAdes) (version 2) | ecosystem: Environmental > Aquatic > Marine > Cold seeps...
TGGCAACAACATTGCTCAGTGATGAAGCATGATTTTGCTTGGGATTACAATCACCCTGGTGACACTATTTTTGCTCCTGCGGTATTAAAAGAAGTCAGTGATTTAATGCCAAAGAATACAGTGGTAACAACCGATGTTGGTCAGCACCAAATGTGGGCTGCACAGCATATGAGCTTTAACGATCCGAGTGATTTTTTAACCAGTGGCAGTATGGGCACTATGGGTTTTGGTGTGCCAGCTGCGATTGGCGCCCAAATTAGTAGACCTGACAATACCGTTATTGCCGTGTCGGGTGATGGCTCGTTTATGATGAATGTGCAAGAACTCTCAACGATAAAACGCTTTCAATTACCGGTTAAAATTGTACTTATTGATAACGAAAAATTAGGCATGGTACGTCAGTGGCAAGATCTCTTTTTTAATGGTCGTTTAAGTGAAACTGACCTTTCTGATAACCCCGACTTTGTCATGCTAGCCACTGCTTTTGATATAAAAGCTAAGCAAATAACTAAAAAAGAAGAGGTTACGCAAGCGATTGAAGAAATGCTTGCACACCAAGGACCTTACCTTTTACAAGTGAAAATTGATGCAGCCGATAATGTTTGGCCGCTTGTTCCACCGAATACCGCTAACCACCAAATGATGGAGAATAGATAATGAATCAGCATACTTTACGTATTACTGCACATAACCAACCCACTGTGCTTGAGCGTTTATTACAAGTCACTCGTTATCGCGGTTTCGCTGTCACAGGAATGACTATGTTTCCCAGTAATGAGTCAAACTTATTAGATATTGAATTATCGGTGAGTAGTGAACATTCGATCGAACATTTAAATCACCAATTATCTAAGCTATTTGATATTAATGATGTTGTGATTGATGATAAATCATCACAACAATACAGCGCATAAATGTTATAGTAAACGTGCAACAAGCACCCATAAAATTTAGAGTTAGTTGAGTCAATGAACTACAGTTAACTCGTTAAAAATATAATAAATTAGGAAAAGAAAATGGCTAAAGTAAATGCAGAACTTATTTGGTTTAATGGCGAACTCATGCCGTGGCAGAACGCTACCGTACATGTAATGAGTCACGCATTGCATTATGGATCATCAGTATTTGAAGGTATTCGTGCTTACGATACTCATAAAGGCACATGTATTTTTCGTTTAGAAGAACATATAAAACGATTATTCGATTCAGCAAAAATTTATCGTATGAATATTCCTTTTACAGAAGAAGAAGTTGTTCAAGCGTGTAAAGATGCAGTGGCTAAAAATGGCTTGAAATCAGCTTATTTACGTCCATTAGCCTTTTTGGGCGATATCGGAATGGGCTTACGTCCACCTATTGATGCCGTTGCTGATATTATGATTGCCGCATTTAGCTGGGAAGCATACTTAGGCGCTGATGCTATTGAAAATGGTGTTGAGGTTGGAGTGTCAAGTTGGAACCGATTGGCGCCAAACACTATGCCAACTGCAGCGAAAGCTGGTGGAAACTACCTTTCTTCACAGTTGATTTCTACAGAAGCTGCACGTCACGGATATGCCGAAGGTGTTGCCTTAGATGTGAATAACATGGTCAGTGAAGGTGCAGGTCAAAACTTGTTCTTAATTCGTAATGGTGTGCTTTTCACTCCTCCTGGCGCAGCCTCAATTTTACAAGGATTAACCCGTGATACGGTATTTTTCCTTGCGAAAAAATTGGGCTATGAAGTGCGTGAAGAATCTATTTCTCGCGAATCTTTATACCTTGCTGATGAGTTCTTTATGTGTGGAACTGCAACCGAAGTTGTACCGGTAAAATCTGTTGACGGCATAGCTGTAGGTAATGGTTCACGTGGACCAATTACTAAAGCATTGCAAGAAGCGTTTTTTGGTATTTTCAACGGTACCACTGAAGTACCAGAAAATTGGTTAGACCCAGTTAAATAAAATGCCTTGTGGCTCTAGTGCCGCGTTAGGAGTACGCACCTGTCCTTTTAAATAGGAATAGGCTCCGTGCTCCTGTCTTGCTCTAGAGTCAAAATTTAATTTTATTAATCCCCAATTTATTTTAAAAAATTATTTAGTTTGTTATCTGTAAGTAAATTTTCAAAATAAATCTTTTCAACTTTATCAATCGGAATGTAAATATCATGCCTAAATTAAGATCTGCAACTTCTACTCAAGGCCGTAATATGGCTGGCGCTCGTGCTTTGTGGCGCGCAACAGGAATGACTGATGGCGATTTTGGCAAACCGATTATTGCAGTCGTTAATTCATTTACACAATTCGTACCTGGCCATGTACATTTAAAAGATATGGGTCAACTCGTTGCTGGCGCCATTGAAAAAGCAGGTGGTGTTGCTAAAGAATTTAATACCATAGCGGTTGATGACGGGATTGCAATGGGACATAGCGGTATGCTTTACAGTTTACCATCGCGTGATCTTATTGCTGATTCAGTGGAGTACATGGTTAACGCCCATTGTGCTGATGCCATGGTCTGTATTTCAAACTGTGACAAAATAACACCAGGCATGCTAATGGCTGCCATGCGTCTTAATATTCCGGTGATTTTTGTTTCTGGTGGCCCAATGGAAGCAGGTAAAACCAAACTTTCTGATCAAATTATCAAACTCGATTTAGTCGACGCAATGATCCAAGGCGCCGATCCAAAAGTATCTGACGCGCAAAGCGACCAAGTTGAACGTTCAGCATGCCCTACTTGTGGCTCATGTTCTGGTATGTTCACTGCAAACTCGATGAACTGTTTGGCTGAAGCCTTAGGTTTAGCCTTACCGGGTAATGGATCAATGTTAGCAACTCATGCTGACCGTGAGCAGTTGTTCTTAAATGCGGGTAAAGAAATTGTTAAATTAACGAAGCGTTATTATCAAGAAAACGATGAAAGTGCTTTACCACGCAATATAGCGAGTAAAGAAGCGCTTCATAATGCGATGTGTCTCGATATTGCCATGGGCGGTTCAACTAATACGATTTTACATTTATTGGCCACAGCGCAAGAAGCTGAAATAGATTACACCATGGAAGATATGGATAAGTTATCTCGCATCGTGCCTCAGCTTTGTAAAGTTGCACCGTCTACACCTAAGTACCATATGGAAGACGTGCATCGAGCTGGTGGCGTTATCGCTATATTAGGTGAGTTATCTCGCGCTGGTTTATTAAAAATAGATGTGCCAAACGTATTAGGTACAACGTTAGCCGATGTAATTGCTAAATATGACATTAAAGTGACGGATGATGAAGACGTTAAAAAGTTCTATCGCGCAGGTCCTGCAGGCATTCGCACCACAAAAGCGTTTAGCCAAGATTGTCGTTGGGATACGTTAGATGACGATAGAGAAAATGGCTGTATTCGTTCGATTGAGCATGCTTTTTCTACTGAAGGTGGTTTAGCTGTTTTGTCAGGTAATATAGCTATAGACGGTTGTGTTGTTAAAACGGCGGGTGTATCAGACGATAATCTAGTCTTTACCGGTCCTGCTCATGTCTTTGAAAGCCAAGATGCAGCCGTTGCCGGTATTTTAGATAAAAAAGTGGTTGCAGGTGAAGTCGTTGTTATTCGTTATGAAGGACCTAAAGGTGGTCCGGGTATGCAAGAAATGCTGTACCCAACCACCTATTTAAAATCGATGGGCTTAGGTAAAGCTTGTGCGTTATTAACTGATGGCCGTTTTTCTGGTGGTACATCTGGTTTATCAATTGGTCACGTTTCTCCTGAAGCCGGCAGTGGTGGTACAATTGCGTTAGTTGAGCAAGGCGACATTATTCACATTGATATTCCTAATCGTGCTATTCAATTAAAGGTAAGTGAAGAAGAATTAGCTCAGCGTCGCGTTAAAATGGAAGCCAAAGGTAAAGATGCCTGGAAACCACTTAACCGTATTCGTCCAATTAGTTACGCACTAAAAAATTATGCGATGTTAGCCACAAGTGCTGACAAAGGTGCGGTGCGAAATCGTGAATTACTGGACGAATTTGTTGGTGGAAGTACGAGTAGTGGAAAAGACAATGACTGAAACTGAACAGCAAGCATTAGTAAAAGCTAAAGCAACTCAAGAACAAGCGCTCGATTATTTACGAAGAATACTCTTGGCACCTGTTTATGATGTTGCTGTTGAAACACAATTGACACCATTAACTAAGTTGTCAGCGCGTTTAGGTAATCAGATATTCCTTAAACGCGAAGATCAGCAACCTGTCCATTCGTTTAAGTTACGTGGTGCTTATAATAAGTTAATCAATTTAACTGAAGAGCAATGTATTCATGGTGTTATTGCTGCGTCTGCTGGTAATCATGCACAGGGTTTGGCACTTGCCGCGCATAAGCTTGGCATTAAAGCTACGATCGTCATGCCGATCACGACACCCGATATTAAGGTTGATAATGTTCGTCGCTTTGGCGCTGAAGTACGTTTGGTTGGTAACAGTTTTAATGAAGCACAAACGGCATCAATAACCTATGCACGTGATGAAAATAAAACGCTGATCCACCCTTTTGACGATGTAGATGTTATTGCTGGACAAGGCACGGTTGCTAAAGAATTATTACAGCAGCAACCTAAATCCGATGTTGTCTTTATTCCTGTTGGCGGTGGTGGTTTGCTTGCAGGTATGGCGGTTTACTTAAAACAATTACAGCCAAACATTAAGGTCATTGGCGTTGAGGCTGAAGACTCTGCTTGTTTAAAAGCGGCGATGGAAGCAGGAGAAGCGGTCGACTTAGCACATGTAGGCCTTTTTGCTGATGGTGTCGCTGTCAAGCGTATTGGAGAACACACCTTTGATTTAATCAAACATTACTGTGATGACGTAATTACGGTGTCTACCGATGAAATCTGTGCTTCAATCAAAGATATATTTGAACAAACACGTGTTATTGCAGAGCCTGCCGGCGCATTATCGTTAGCAGGATTGCAGAAATACTGTAAAACCAGTTCAGGAAATGAGTCGTTAGTTGCCATTTTGTCAGGCGCTAATATGAACTTTCATACCCTTAGATACATTTCAGAACGTTGTGAATTAGGTGAACAAAAGGAAGCGGTACTCTCGGTGACTATTCCCGAAGAAAAAGGTAGTTTTAGAAAGTTTTGTCATGCTTTAGACGGTCGAGTGATCACGGAATTTAATTATCGCTTTGCAACCAAAGGAGACGTTAGCAATAAAAGTGCTAATATTTTTGTCGGTGTTAGAACCGGTGGTGAAGACGATCGAAGTCAGCTACTTAATTTGCTCAGCGAACAAAACTATCAAACATCAGACCTCACTAATAATGAATTAGCTAAACTGCATGTTAGGTATATGGTTGGAGGTCATAATTCTAGGCCAAATCAAGAGCGCATTTTTCGTTTCCAGTTTCCTGAATACCCTGGTGCATTAGAAAAATTTCTTGATATGTTAGGTGAACATTGGAATATCACTTTATTTCATTATCGTAATCATGGTGCAGCGTTCGGACAAGTGTTAGCCGGTTTTGAGGTGAATAATGATGATCAGCTAGCATTTTTTAACCACTTGAAAGATCTAGGTTATGAATGGCAAGAAGAAACTGAAAACGAAGCTTACCAAGCTTTTTTGAATTAACTGATTTATCAGTAATAATAAATCTATATTGATCAAAGACTAAAGCCACTTTATTAAAAGTGGCTTTTTACATTTATGCTTGTTATTTGACAAAAAATTAGTTTATTCTGTAACCATAAAAATAATAAGGATATTTCATGACGCAAGTGATCCAAGACAATGAAACGCTGACTTCCCCTTCGCTAGAGCCAAGTTTACAACCGTTAGATAAACATAAACGTATTGATGCATTAGACATTTTACGAGGCCTGGCATTAGTGGGTATTTTACTGATGAATGTTGAGTGGTTTAACCGTGCCATTACTTCATTAGGTCAGGCTGATGCATCGCTAACTGGCATTGACCATGCCATAGGTTGGTTGATACGCTGTTTTGTTGAAGGTAAATTTTATAAGTTATTTGCGTTAATTTTTGGTATGGGCTTCGCGGTCATGTTGCTACGAGCTAAGCAAGCGGGACGTCCCTTTGGAGCATGGTTTACTCGACGAATGCTGGTGCTTTGGTTCATCGGTATGGCTCATATGATCTTTTTATGGGGTGGCGATATTCTGCATGATTATGCGCTAGCGGGTTTTGTGTTATTAGCATGGGTAACCTATAAAAAATCTGATAATCCAAGAGCTTACTTAAAACTAGCGTTAACGTGGTTAATGATACCTATTTTTATCGTCAGCTTGGGCGGTGCTATATTTGGTATGGTTTTGAATGACACCAAATATCAAGATATGTGGCAAAGCGAATTAGCCGTTTATAATGCGGTTGAACAACAATTTACTAATGGTGTTGCAGGTGACACTTTGGCTAACGAGAATATTCAAGAACGTACTTCTGAAGATAGTTCGCAGGCAATGTCTACAAATGAAGAGACTAACGCCCAAACCATTGCCGAAGCTATACAGCAGCGAAAAGATGTAGAAGCGGATATTCTGGAAGAAGACACGGCATTTACTCAAGAGAGTTATTGGAAAGCGACAGAATATCGTATCGGTTTTACTGGTTTTATGTTGATGTTTTCGCCGGTAATGGCATTGGTTGTTTTAATGCCTATTTTTATTTTGGGTTTTTGGCTGGTTATTACCGAAAAAATAACCAAGCACCAGCAAAATCAAACCTTCTTTAAAACGCTGGCTCGCGTTGGTTTAATGGTTGGCATTCCACTAAATATTGCGAGTATACTAATTATTCAACACCCTGCAGCAGGAATTTCTGGGGTATTACAAGGTGTTGGACAAATACTATTTTTTATCGGTCAATATATATTATCTGCTGGTTATTTAGGGCTGGTTGTTTGTGCATTGAATAAACATAGATGGCAAAAAATATTATCAGTATTTACGCCGATGGGACAAATGGCGTTAACTAATTATTTAATGCACTCGGTTATTTTAACCAGTATTTTTTATGGTTATGCCGGGGGCCAATATGGTGAAATTTCGCGTGCTCCACAAATGGGGCTTGTTTTTGGTATTATCATCCTTCAGCTTATCTTTTCAAAGTGGTGGTTAAACCGTTATCGCTTTGGTCCTATGGAATGGTTATGGCGTAGTCTAACGTATAAAAAAAGACAGCCAATGAAGTTATAAAACAATCGATTAACCTAGTTAAAAGTAAAAGGCAGCCGTTGGCTGCTTTTTACTTTTAAAAGGGGAAAAATTCTAATAAATGAAGGTAAAACTCAAAATAACCATATATTCAAGAGTATTCTCAAATATTCACCTTTATATTATCGCAGGAATAACCAAGAATAGTGTTGCTGTCGACGGCATTTCAATAACAATTATTTAAAAAGGAAAAGCAAATGACGCTTGGTGAACAGTTAAAAAAATTAAGAAATGCAAAAGAAATGAGTCAACCTGATTTAGCAAACTTAGCGGGTATAGAGCAATCTTATTTGTCAAAATTAGAAAATGATAAGTCGATACCCTCCAATGACATTTTTAGAAAGCTATTAACGGCTTTTGAATTATCATTAGCGCAGTTTTTAGGCGCTTTTGATAAAAGTTATGTCGTGGCGCAATTAAGTCAAATACCCGACATTGAACATTGGTTGAAACAACAGCAACAATCACAAATGGTCAATCAACGACGATACCTCTATTTTTGTAGTGCACTAATCGTTTTTGCGCTTACATTATTCTATATAGGGCAAAGTAAAATATTGATACCTGAAACCCAATTTCAATACTACTCGGAAGGGGTTATTCTAAAGGGTGAACCGCAAGATATCTTTAATGATTGGCGACAGCTTATCCCACGAACAGCGGGTAATAAAGTGCTTGATCAAAAGCAGATTGAAATGACTCAACGTCAGGATGAGCAGTTTATAATGTCTGAGAAATTTCTAGGACAACGTTATCAGATAACTTTACCAGAAGGTATGCGAGTTTTTCGAGCTAATGGTGAAAAGGTAATTGCCCAGCCAGCAAATGCTTGGCTGAGAATAGCTGGTGTATTCTTTTTTGTTATGGGAATTATGGGTTTTATTATGGAAAGGCGCTTATATAAAACAAACGCTCTGTAATGCTGAATAAAGCGATAAGTTAATTGTTTCAAAAGAACTTATCGCTATCTAAGCATTTATTCCGCTAATTTAGCTTCAATTTCAGCAAGTTTATTTTCTAATTCAGCAAGCTTTTCACGTGTTTTTAATAATACTTGTGTTTGCACATCAAACTCTTCACGTGAAACCACATCAAGTTGTGATAATTTACGTTGCAAAACCACTTTGGTTTTTTCTTCAATATCGTTAGCAATGTCTTTAAACTTTGGTGGAATAGCATCGGTAACTTGTTTGGCGATGTCTTCAATTTTTTTAGCGTTAAACATTATATTTATCCATAGTTCATCAATAGTCTCATTGTAATGCATTTAATGATTTTGCCAATGGCTAATTATCTATACCCGCTCTACTTCAAGACGCAGGTTTCAGCAAGTCGAGAAAGGGTTAGTTCTGTAATTGCATCTTGAAGTAGAGCGGGTATATACGGTGTAAGGCAAACAGGGTAAAATCAGCGCCCAGAAAATATAATGATTGAAATATAAATAACATGAAACTTAACCCCGGACAAAATGAAGCCGTTAAATATGTCACTGGCCCGTGCTTAGTACTTGCGGGCGCAGGTAGTGGTAAAACAGGGGTTATTTGTCAGAAAATTGCTTATCTTATTCAAAAGTGTGATTACAAAGCTCGTAATATTGCCGCTGTAACTTTTACCAATAAAGCTGCACGTGAAATGAAAGAACGTGTGATAAAAATGATGGACAAAAGTCTAACGCGTGGCCTCACTGTTTCAACCTTTCACTCTATGGGGCTTGATATTATTCGTAAAGAAATTAAAACCTTAGGATATAAACCGGGTTTTACTTTATTTGATGATCAAGACACTCTTTCTTTATTGAAAGAGCTTACCAACGAACAACTAGATGGCGACAAAGATCTACTCAGCAAACTGCAAAGTATGATTTCCAATTGGAAAAATGATTTATTATTGCCTGAAGCGGCGATAAAAATGTCCAGCGATGCAGACACAACAATGTACGCCGAGTTTTATCAGCTCTATCAAAAGCACATGAAAGCTTATAATGCGCTTGATTTTGACGACTTAATCTTAGCCCCTACCCTATTATTAAAAAACTTTCCGGAAGTGCGTGCTCGTTGGCAGAAAAAAATTAGATACCTGCTAGTTGATGAGTATCAAGATACCAATGCTAGTCAATATGAATTAGTTAAATTAATTTCGGGAGAAAAAGGACTGTTAACGGTAGTAGGTGACGATGATCAGTCTATATACTCTTGGCGTGGCGCTAAGCCGCAAAATTTAGTCTTACTCGGTGAAGACTTCCCACAACTTAAGTTGATTAAACTAGAGCAAAATTATCGTTCTAGTGGCCGTATTCTGAAATGTGCCAATACCTTAATTGCTAATAATCCCCATGTTTATGACAAAGCATTATTTAGTGAGCTTGCTTATGGGGTAGAGCTACGTGTTATTCAAGCTAAAAATGAAGAACATGAAATTGAGCGAGTGGTCGGGGAATTAATCGGTCATAAGTTTTTAAATAAAAGTAAATTCAAAAACTATGCGATTTTATATCGTGGTAACCATCAGTCTCGTTTGTTAGAAAAAGCACTGATGCTCAATCGTATCCCTTATAAAATTAGTGGTGGAACTTCGTTTTTCTCCCGCAGTGAAATTAAAGATATGATGGCCTTTTTACGCGTGCTAGTGAATCCTGATGACGACAATGCTTTTTTGAGAATAGTAAACGTACCGCGCAGAGAAATAGGGCCAACCACGTTAGAAAAGCTCGGTAACTACGCCAATATGCGACAAATAAGTATGTTTGCGGCTAGCTTCGAATTAGGGCTTGAACAACACTTAACGGGACGTGGTTTAGCACACGTGCAACGTTTTACGCGCTGGTTAGTTGAAACGGGCGATCATGCAGAACGAGGTGATACACCCGCCGTTCTACGTGCGATGATCCGTGAAATAAACTATGAAGATTGGCTGTACGATACTTCGCCTAGCCCTAAAGCCGCCGAAATGCGCATGAAAAACGTCACGACACTTTTTAGCTGGGTAACGCAAATGTTAGAAGGCGATGACGAAAACGAGTCTATGTTACTGCCTGAAATTGTCACCCGTTTAACGCTACGAGAGATGATGGAGCGTGGCGAAGAGGAAGATGATGCAGACCAAGTACAATTAATGACACTGCATGCGTCGAAAGGGCTAGAATTCCCTTATGTATTTTTGATTGGCATGGAAGAAGGTTTATTACCACATCAAACCAGTATGGATGAAGGGGATGTTGAAGAAGAACGCCGCTTAGCTTATGTGGGTATTACGCGTGCACAAAGAGAATTGATCTTCACGTATGCTCGTGAACGTCGACAATACGGAGAGGTTTCACGCACTGAAGCTAGCCGATTTTTACATGAATTACCGCAAGACGATCTTAGTTGGGAACTTACTGAAACGAAAAAAAGCCAAGAGCATAAAGACAAAACCACAAAAATGGGCGTTGCCAATTTACGTGACATGTTAAAGAAAAAGGGCTAAAACGTTAGATTATTCTGATTGCAGAATGTTAGAGCATGAATATTCTAATACAGTTAATAGGGCGTTTATGACATAAAGTTTAGGTTCACTCCAAACCTTTCTTAAATGCCATAATTTTATTAATGGCGAACACGTTAACAAGTGTTACGCCGTAATGGGCTCGTTTGATTTGTTATTTTTCCGCTTTAATTGGCTAAGTTTTTCGGGCTATCAAGACAAGCAAGAATTTATAATTTCTTTTAAAGTAAGTAAACTAACCGGTTTTTTTAACAAAAACTGAATATCGACGTCTTTTATCATCTCAGCAAGCTGCACTTCAGTGGAACCAGATAACAATATAATGGGTAATGTAGGTACGCGATTTAACAGGGCAATGCTAAGCTCTGTACCCGTCATATTTGGCATTGTCTGATCTGTGATAACTAAATCAAATGATCTATTGGCTTGTTCAAAAATCTCTAAAGCGACAAGCCCGTCTTCACATATCGTTGAATCAAAGCCATAATCATTTAAAAACTCTTGGTAAAGTGACGAGATTAATGGTTCATCTTCGACAATTAATATTTTTTTCCCCGGTTTTATCATAATATATTTATTACTCCCAACCGTGATCAATTCGCTAGCTAAATAGTATTGCTATACAAATTATTATTGAACCTAATAGAATACTATAGACAATTTTTTGATTGTTCTTTTGATTTTGTTGTCGAATATCTTTCAGTAAGAGAACTTGTTGTTGTTGTGATTCTTTACCCAATTTTAAATAGTCATAAACCAGGTCAGGTATTTCAGGAAGTTTTTCATTCCAAAAAGGGATATTTTCTTTCACCTTTTTATAAACCGCTTTAATGCCCATTTGGTCTTTAACCCAGTTTTCTAAGTAAGGTTTGGCGGTTTGCCATAAATCGAGCTGCGGATATAACTGACGGCCTAAGCCTTCAATATATAAGAGTGTTTTTTGTAATAATACCAGTTGAGGCTGTACTTCCATATTAAAGCGACGAGCGGTATTAAATAAACTGACTAACACTTGTCCGAACGATATTTCGGCGAGTGGTTTATTAAAGATAGGCTCACAAACAGTACGAATAGCAAACTCAAATTCGTCAACACTGGTTTCACTAGGCACCCAACCAGAATCAACGTGTAACTCTGCTACTTTACGATAATCTCTATTGAAAAATGCGACAAAATTTTCAGCTAAATATCGTTTGTCTTCTCTATTTAATGTGCCACAAATACCGCAATCAATGGCTATCCATGTTGGATCTGCAGGGTTAGTGGCATCAACAAAAACATTACCAGGATGCATATCAGCATGAAAAAAGCTGTCACGAAACACTTGTGTGAAAAACACTTCAACACCACGTTCAGCTAGTAACTTCATGTCTACGCCAAGTTGTTGTAGTGTCGCTATTTCACCAACGCCAGTACCGTAAATACGCTCCATAACCATCACGTTTTGGCTACTAACTTCGCTATAAACTTCAGGTACATACAATACGTGATCGCTAGTATTGCCTTGTTCAAAATTTTGTTTTAATAATGTGGCATTCGCGGCTTCACGGATAAGGTCAAGCTCGTCGATAATCGTTTTACGGTATTCGTTAACCACTTCTTTTGGACGTAATCGTTTACCGTCAGGTAAAAAGCGCGCAACAATGCCCGCAAAAAGCGACATCACTTTAACGTCGGCCAGAATAGTCTCGGTTATATTAGGACGTAAGACTTTAATAACAATTTCTTTTGGACTGCCATCTTCTAATAAGGTCGCTGTATGTACTTGTGCAATAGATGCTGAGGCTAATGGCTGTGTTTCAAAATCGATAAAATGCTGATTAAATACGTCTTCTCCGATAGCTTCAATAATAATTTGTTTAGCTACCTCCCCATCAAAAGCCGGTACTTGATCTTGTAGTAATGCCAGTTCTGCAGCGAAGTCATCGGGTAATAAATCACGACGGGTTGAAAGCATTTGCCCAAATTTTACAAAAACAGGGCCTAAAGATTCAATCGCTAAACGAAGACGTAAAGCTGAGGGTTTATCTTTATGTTTATTACGTAACCAAAATAGTTGAATGCGAAGAAGTTTCGCATACCAAGGTAACATGTGGCGGGGAATTAATTCATCAAGGCCAAATTGAAGAAAGGTTTTGGTGATGCGATAAAGGCGTAAACTGCTCACAGTATTCCTTGAACGTTAAGTTATGGTTGATTTATAGCTACAGTGTTAGCAAGTTTTTCAATACGTTCAGCTAGATCATTAGTTTTTGAAATAAGGCTATTCACTTGCTGATTAAAATGATTAATTTGACTGGCAGTAACCACTAAACGTTTTTCATGCACTAACCATTCGCTCGCATCAGCCTGTATTTGCTGAGTTGCAAAATTAAACTTTTTTATTAAGTTCGAGCCAAACTGTGACAATTTATAAGTAGGTATGTCACCAATATGTTTGGCTAATTCACTTTGCCAATCGATTTCTAGTGATTCAGCAATATTTGCAAATTGTTGGGCAACTTTCAAGTCACCATTTACCTCTAATTTTTCTTCTTTAATGAGCTCGGTAATTTGCTGTTGTTTTTTTAAAGCCAGTAAGGTTTTAATGCTGGTATTAACCGTACAATCACTGCGTTCAGTCAAACTTGTGACCAGTACTTTATTTTCATTTACAGAAAAACTTAACGGGAAACCTAATTCAGTTAGTTGAATAGTGAAGGTTTTTTGCTCTAAAATCGTTAATCTTTTCACACCATGAATATTAAGCGTCAATGCTTGATTAACAGCAAATTCAATTGCTGAGCATAAAGTCTGTTGAGTCATTAACTGCTTACTAATATTTATCACGATTAAAATTTATAACCTTTATGCAGTGCAACAACACCACCGGTTAAGTTTTTGAAGCTGGTTTGTTCAAAACCTGCATTACTCATCATTCCCTTTAAGGTTTCTTGATCAGGGTGCATACGAATTGACTCTGCTAAATATTGGTAACTATCGCCATCTTTAGCAACTAATTCACCCATTTTCGGCAGAATATTAAATGAATAGAAATCGTAAGCTTTGCTAATGAGTTCATGTTCTGGTTTTGAGAACTCTAAGACTAATAAACGTCCGCCAGGTTTCAGTACTCGAAAAATAGATCGCAGCGCCATGTCTTTGTCTGTTACGTTTCGTAAACCAAAAGCTATGGTAACGATATCGAAAGTATTGTCTTCGAAAGGCAAGTATTGCGCATTGGCTTGCACGTATTCAATATTTTGTACTAAGCCTTTGTCGCGTAATTTATCACGGCCAACATTTAACATTGAACTGTTAATATCGGCAAGAATCACCTTGCCTTCACGACCCACAAGTTGTGAAAACTTTGCCGTTAAATCACCGGTTCCGCCTGCTAAATCAAGAACCTTGTTACCCGGTCGAACGCCACTAGCATCGATGGTGAAGCGTTTCCATAAGCGATGAATACCAAAGGACATTAAGTCATTCATTACGTCATATTGTGCGGCCACTGAGTGAAATACACTGGCTACCTTTGACTCTTTCTCGTTTTTGTCTATAGTTTGGAAGCCAAAATGTGTGGTGCTGTCGTTATGGGATTTCGACGTGTTTTCTTGATGATTATCTTGTTGGTCTGCCATCTAACATTCACCTATAACTAAAATTGCCAATAGTTTACCGTATTTTTTGTCAATATTTAACTATTGAGATCAAGTGTTAAGGTTTTCTCCATCTTATTATGTTCGATTAGTATTTACACTTGACTATACTTTTAACGGAATAGTTATGATAATCTAGGCTGGAATTTACACATCGTTTACAATTTGAGAACATGAATATGAAGTTTTATTTACTCCTAATCGCAAGCCTATTAGTAGGTTGCCAGCAAACATCCGATGAAGTAGTTGCTATGTCATCGACTGAAAAAGTAGTTAAGCATAAGATTATTTGTACTCAGTCTTCAACGCCACCACTACAAAACAAAGAAAAATTAAAAAAGATGCTTTTAGCTAATGGAAAAATAGACGCCTCATTGCCGGAGAAAAAAATTGATAAAGCGGTAAATGATTATATTCGTAAAAAAAATGCAGCAATAAAATCTAAAAACTGCAAAAAATAGCAATTAAAGAAGTAGGGAATTTATGAAATTACAACATATATTAGGTCTTACGCTTTTAGCAAGCACCTTCTCATTACATGCAAATAGCCTTGATACCAGTAAAACGTTTTCTCGTGCCGCGCCAGCAGATGCCGGAGTTATAAACAAAGAACGTATCTTGTATTGGTTAGAAAAAAGAGGGAATTTATCTGCTGATGCTACAGAAGAAGAAAAAAAATTAGCTTTAGCTCAATACTTAAGTAAAAAATCATTTGATGGTGTTAAATTACCTGATGAATTAGAAAAAACGATCCGTTCTGCTGAACGTTTCGGCGCTCGTACTCATAGAGAAATTAACCTAAATAAAGAGTTAAAACAGAATACGATAGCCCGTTCATTATTAAAATCGGTAGCGTCAGATGATGTAGAAACACGCGTTAATGTTTTAGCCGTGTTGGTTGATTTTAAAGACCTAAAACATGATGACAACGGTATATCTTCATCAGACACAGGTATGTATTATGCTGATTACAACCTTGAACATTATAATGAATTACTGTTCTCTACAACAGGTTTTGAGGGGCCTTCAGGGCAAAACTTAGAATCGGCATACCAGTATTATCAGCAAGAATCAGGAGGGAAATTTTTCTTCGAGGGTCAAGTTAAAGGTTGGGTTACTGCTAAGGAAGACGCTGCATTTTATGGTGCTAATGATCCAGAAAACAATGACAATGATACAGATGTTGCTGCTTTAGTCGTTGAAGCCATTACACAATTAGTTGCTGATGGTGTTGACTTGGCTGATTATGACAAAACAGATTTATTGGATTTAGATGGCGATGGTAACGTCAATGAACCTGACGGCATTATTGATCATATTATGCTATTTCATGCAAGTATCGGCGAAGAAGCGGGCGGCGGAAAATTAGAAGAAGACGCTATTTGGTCTCATCGTCATTTTGTTTATGGCCCTAACAATGCTAGAGGTATTCAAATTCCAGGTTCGAACTTTAAAGCGTTTGGTTATACTATTAACCCTATTGATGCGGCTCCTGGTGTTGTTGTTCATGAATTTGGTCATGATTTAGGTTTACCTGATGAATATGATACGGGTAATGGTGCAATAGGTTCACCTGTTTCAGAATGGTCGGTAATGGCTTCGGGTAGCTGGGTAGGCTCTCCTGCTGGCTCACGTCCTTCAGCTTTTAGTGCATATGCCCGAGATTATTTACAAGAGCGTTATCAAGGTAATTGGATAGACCAACAAGAAATTAATTTTGATGAATTAACGACACAAACTATCTCTTTAGTAAGCACTGTTGACCACACAGCTGTTAATCAAATAAAAGTTAATTTACCTCCAGAGCAACTTCCTTTTACTGCTCCTTATGCTGGTGAATATCAATTCTACTCAAACCGAGGAGATGAAATTAGCAATAGCTTGTCATTTGAAGTGTCATTACCTGCAGGTACTCCTTCATTAGAAATGATTGCTCATTGGAATATTGAAGCAGATTGGGATTACGCTCAAATTTTGGTGAATGATACTCCTATTGAAGGTAACCATACCTCTACTGGTAATACACATCATAATAACTTGGGTGCATATATTAGTGGTACATCGGAAGGTGTTGAGGGGGCTGAAGGTGATCTTCACTGGGTACCTCTAACTTTTGATTTAACTGCTTATGCGGGTCAAGATGTCACAATCAAAATAAGTTATGTTACTGATACATATACAAATGAATACGGATTTGTTGCAGATAATATTGCTGTGAAAGCTGATGGTGCAGAGCTGTTTTCTTATGGCGGCGAAGTAGAAGGTGAGGTAACACTTGCTGGTTTTACGCGAAATTCAAATACTTATGATGCAAAGCCTCACAACTATTATGTTCAATTACGTAGCCACACTGGTGTTGATATTGATTTAGCGGATTCAAAGTACGATGCCGGTGTTTTATTATGGTATCGAGATGAAAATGTTGCTAATAATAAAGTGAATGACCATGCCGGAAAAGTATTTATTGGTGTCGTAGATGCTGATCAAAACTTAATTAAAAGCTCAAGCAACAATATCAGAAGCACTTACACTCAATTGCATGATGCTGCCTTCAGTCTTTATGATCAACAAACCTATAACAGTGATGATCATTTAACGGCTAACACCTTATTTAGTGATTTAGATGATTACTCGTCTCCAGCACAACCTGAGTCAGGAATTTTATTGCCTAAACTCGGTCTAAGTATGCAGGTTGATTTACAAAGTACCGATAGCACAACGGCAACAGTAACATTAACTCATGGCGATGCAGGTTATGTCGTTGTAGAGAAAAATGGTTTAACGGTTTCAATGTCTGCAGGCGACGTTACGAGTATTAAAGATGTCGTGTATACCTGGGATATGGGCGATGATACTGAATTAACGGGTGAAAGTATTACTCATCAATATACAGTAGCTGGAAATTATCAAGTATCTGTTTCATATATGACAACTTCAGGTCAGAAGTCTGTTGTTCATGATCTAACACTTGGCGCAGCTATTGAAGGTACATTTGCAACAGATATCAATGCAGCAAATGTCGATTTTACTGCAGATATTACTGGCGGTGATGGGGGATTATCGTATCGCTGGGACTTCGGTGATGACAGTGATGCGGGCACTTCAAGCAGCGTTAGTCATACTTATGAGAATACAGGTACTTATCAAGTAATATTGGAAGTGCGTGATGAAGCTGACCAACTTATTGTACTAAAACAAGATGTTGTAATTAGTGCTGTTGCTGTTGTCAGTGCCACTTTTACCAGCTCAGCGAGTAATTTGGTTGCAAGCTTTACTTCTAGCGTAGAAGGCGGTGATGAAGATTATACATACGCATGGAATTTTGGTGATGACGGTGTTAGCGCGATAGCAAACCCAAGCCATACCTATGGCGAAGCAGGTACATTTACTGTAACTTTAACGGTAACTGACGGCACTGGATTAACTTCAGAGGTTACTAATAGTGTAACGGTAACAGCCGCAGCAGTTGTAATACCACCAACTAAAGCTGCAAGTTCTGGCGGCGGTGGCGGTAGTATTGGATTCGGTCTGTTATTTGGACTTGGTATAATAATGCGCTTTAGAAAATAAAATAACGCTACTCTCTGTTATAAAAATGCCAGCTTTTGCTGGCATTTTTATGTGCAGGAAGTACGGTATGCTGTGGTGCCACGGATGGCAAAGAGAAGCGATGTACAGGAAGTACGGTATGCTGCGGTGCCACGGATGGCAAAGAGCAGCGATGTACAGGAAGTACGGTATGCTGCGGTGCCACGGATGGCAAAGAGCAGCGATGTGCAGGAAGTACGGTATGCTGTGGTGACATGAATAACTAAGAGTATCTACGTACTGAAAACACTGTACTAGGGTGTCTTGAGAGGATTATGAAGCTTAAGCATTAGAAAAATGTTCACGCTCACCCATCCAACGCTGAATAATGGCTTGGGCATTTTTTGGATATTTCTGCCAAAGAAGATAGGCATGTTGTTGTACTTCAGGAATGAGGTGCGCGTCTCGCAGTAGATCAGCAATTCTTAAATCAGCCAGCCCTGTTTGTTTAGTACCTAAAACTTCACCCGGCCCACGTATTTCAAGATCTTTTTGCGCGATCACAAAACCGTCATTACTTTCTCGTAAAACGGTTAAGCGTTTCATTGCGGTTTTAGACAATGGCGCTTTATACATAAGCACACAGTGGGAAGCAATAGAGCCTCGACCTACTCGCCCACGTAATTGATGCAATTGAGCTAAGCCTAATCGTTCAGGATTCTCAATGACCATTAAGCTAGAATTAGGAACATCAACCCCAACCTCTATCACGGTTGTGGCAAC